>Ga0105239_10000099_pt1 | contig 120205 bp, 114 predicted proteins | sample KBSC44metaG_FD_92761 | JGI IMG/M metagenome (GOLD analysis project Ga0105239, IMG submission 92761) | Corn rhizosphere microbial communities from Kellogg Biological Station, Michigan, USA - KBS C4-4 metaG | ecosystem: Host-associated > Plants > Roots > Rhizosphere > Soil | place: Michigan... | reverse complement strand
CGCCATCAAAAGGAGCGGTGAGTACCAGATAACCTGCTACTTCTTTGTAGGAGCGGGCCAGTTGACGCGAGGCTTCATAGCTGGCGCTGTCTGCCAGATATTGATTTTTGCTTCGCTCCAGATCAACAGGCGCCACAATGCCGGGTGTTTTTGCTTCCGCAGCTTTTGACAAACGCTGATACTCATCGGAACTGCTCATATACTTTGCTTTGGCTGCCTGTAAAGAAGCCTGAAACTCGGCATATTTCGTTTGCAGTTCAGGCGCTTCAATAATCGCCAGGGTTTGTCCCTGATGTACTTTGTCGCCCATGTCCACTTTCAGGTCTTTCACATAACCCTGCACTCTGGCAAAAAGCGCTGCCTGTTCGTATGGTAGCAGTTCAGCAGGCAGTTCTATATTCTTCGTTACATTGGTATCGTGTATTACAAATACAGGAACGGTGTCGGGTGCATTGGCAGCGGCAGCAGTAGCAGCAGGTGAGGAGGTTGTACTGCCACAGCCAGTCAATACAGCCGCTATTCCCAATGCTGCAATAAAATATTTCATAAACCTATAGTTAGTGTTATTGTTCATTAAAGTTTTTGCTGTTTGAATCATCAGGATCAAGAGATGCTGAAACATAGTTTCGTTTTCCAACGGCCGCATGATATACCTGTGGTAAAAAGAAGAGCACGCTGATCATGGAAGCTATCAGTCCGCCAATAACTGCAATACCCAATGGGGCAGTTTGATCACCGCTTTCACCCAAACCTATTGCCATGGGAATCATACCTGCTATCATGGCAAGGCTTGTCATAATAATAGGGCGTAACCTGCTTTCAGATGCTACCAGATAAGCCGTTTGAATGTCGCCTGTTTTTCTACGTACTTCCGCGGCTGTTATAAACAGTACAGCATTGGCTATGGCAACACCGATCGCCATGATGCAACCCATATACGACTGAATGTTGAGGGTTTTACCGGTGATGAGCAGGAAAAGCAAAGAGCCTGCTATTACCGCAGGGATCACCGAGAGTATAGCCATGGATATACGGAACGATTGAAAGAATACCGTCATCAATAAAAAGATCACGACAACCGCTACCAGTAATCCGAATTGCAGACTGTACTGTGTATCCTTTAATAGATCGGACTGACCACGCAATAATATTTTAGCGCCTTTGGGAAGGGGCGTTTGACCGATCAATCCATTCACTTTTTTGAACGCAGTGCCCAGATCTTTTCCTTCTACATTCGCTGTAATGGTAATATAGCGTTGCTGATTTAACCGGTCGTATTCACCGGGCATGGTAATACGCTTCCAGGAGGCTACTTCATTGAGCAGGTGCAGATTCCCTTTATCTGATGATACCGGTATCATTTCCAGTTGTGTGGTATTGTTCATCCGGTATTCGGGATATTGCACCTGTATAATGTAAGCGGTTCCGGTTGTTTTATCAAGCCAGTAAGCGGGTGATGTAAAACGGCTGGAAGAAGTGGCTGCTGCAACAGATCGTGTTATTTGATCGGTGTTTAAATTTAACTGACCTGCCTTTACCCTGTCTATATCAATTTTGATGGCGGGATAACTGAGCGGCGTGGCGATTTGAACATCTTTCAACCAGGGGATAGCCGCCAGCTGATTATACAGCGAGGTAGCTGTTTTTCTGCCTTCCTCCAGATTTTTATTCACTACCGCAATTTCAATGGGATTGGTAGAACCCAGATTGAGCACCTGTTCTGACAGATTCCCTGGTTCAAAAGAAATCTTTGCAGCCGGAAGATCTTTCGCCATAGCGGCTCTTAACTGATCTTTGAATTTCTCTAAAGGAATAGCGCCGGGTTTGAGTTTGATCTTGGTAACGGACTCATGCGGACCGCCCGTCCACAGGTAAATTAAATTTACCGGATAGCTGGATGGTTGTGTGCCTACAAAAGCAGAAGAGATCAATACGTTTTGTTTACCGGCAATGTTGTTTACTTCCTCCAATAGTTTGCGTGTGGCATCTTCTGTTCTTTCCATGCGGGTACCAACGGGTAAACGTAGTCGTACCTGTGTTTGCCCGGTATCTGTTGTTGGGAACAATTCTGTTCCAATGGTGGTGAACAATAGAATAACCGCTCCAATGGATAACAGCACAAACAGGGCAGTGAGTATGCCTCCTTTCCCCTGCAGACGTTTGCCGTATTGAGCATATCTGTTTTTAAACCGGTCGAATGCGCCGGTTGTTTTTTCTTTATTGCTTAAATGGTGTTTCATGAGCCAGTTACCCATTACCGGAACAAAGGTTTGCGATAACAGGAAAGAGGCGATCATGGCAAAACCCACCGCGAGTGATAATGGCAGGAACATAGCTTTGGGTACGCCATTCATAAACATAGCCGGAACAAACACCGCGAGAATGCTCAGCAGAATGAGCAATTTGGGAACAGCAATTTCTTTGGAGGCATCAGCTATAGCTCGTGCTTTGCTTTTGCCCATTTCCATATGGCGGTGGATGTTTTCAATGGTTACCGTGGCTTCATCAACGAGTATACCTACCGATAAAGCCAAACCGCCGAGCGTCATGATGTTAATGGTTTGACCGGTAAGGTATAGAAAGGTGGCAGACGTAAGCAATGCCAATGGAATGGTTAATACAACAATTAAAGCGCCTCGTCTGTCGCCCAGAAACAACAGTACCATTAGCCCGGTGAGGATGGCGCCCAGTCCGCCTTCAAATAATAAGCTTTTGAGGGCGTTGATGACATAGCCACTCTGATCAAATTCATACGACACTTTAATATCATCCGGAATGGCGGCCTGCATATCGGGCAAGGCGGCTTTTACCCGTTGCACCACATCCCAGGTAGAAGCATCGGCGCGTTTGGTAACGGGGATATACACAGAACGTTTTCCATTGATGAGTGCATAGCTGGTAGTTACGTCAGAACCCAGCGATACGGTGGCAATGTCCTTTACATATACGGCAGGGCCGGCGCCCAGTTGCAAGGGCGTGTTCTGCAGGTCCTGCAGATTTTCTATTACACTGTTTTGTGGCGTGAGATAAGTGCTGTCGCCAATGCGTACATTACCGGCCGGACTGATGGTATTGGTTTTTACGAGTGACTGCACTACCTCATCTGGCGTGAGGTGATAATTTCTGATCTTATCAGGATCAACGGTGATGAGTACGGTTTTCTGGTTACCTCCAAATGGCGGTGGTGCAGAAACACCCGGCAGGGTAGAGAACATGGGGCGGACCCGGAATAAGGCTAAATCAGAGATCTCGCCGAGGGAGCGCGTTTCACTACTAAATACCAACTGACCTACGGGTACACTACCCGCATCAAATCTTGTTATAAAGGGAGAAACGGTACCGGGTGGCATAAAGGCCCTGGAACGATTTACATAACCTACTACTTCTGCCATGGCCTGGCTCATATCGGTGCCTTCGTTAAATTCAATTTTTATGATGGCGGCGCCCTGAATGGATTTTGAATCTACATATTTTACACCGGTGATGTACAGGAAGTGATATTCATAATAAGAGGTAATAAATCCTTCCATTTGTTCAGGTGACAATCCGCCGTAAGGTTGTGCTACATATACGGTGGGCAGGCCGAGTTTAGGGAAGATGTCAACCTTTGTATTGCGCACTGCGAGCCACGAAAAGAACAGAATGGCAAATACTGCAACCAGTATGGTTATGGGATGCCTTAATGCTGCTATAATGAGTTTCATACTATCTGTTAAGTTGGTCTGTAAAAATGGCCAGGTTTCCTTTGGCAACTGCGATTGACAATAACGATCTCCACAATTGTAATTGTGCCGTGGCGTTGTTGAGGTCTGCTTTTGTTAATTCATATTGCGACTGGTACAACCGGGTGTAATCGATGATGCCGGCTTCGTAGCTCAGTTTTAATCCGTCGTAAACGTCGGTGGCAATTTTCAACTGAACAGGTGTTTTAGCGGCGATCTTTGCATCTTGTCTGTATTGCAGCGTGGCGCTTTCTACCTGTTTGCTAATGTCTAAACGGGCCTGTTCCAACCGGGCTTCATCTGACTTCAATAATAAACTGTATTGTTTTTTTCTGATATTGACTTTACTGAATTGCAGCACCGGAAAACTCAGTTGCAGACCAATGCCGGCATTTGTTCTTTGCAGTCCAAACCCATCAGATTTATTCACTACGCCACTGGCATTGATGCCTGAACCGCGGGCATAGACATTGCCCCACAGATCGAGTTGCGGCACCCAGGTGCGTTGAATTTCCCGGAGCCCTGCTATGGTAGTATTTTTCTGCGCCTCGATCAGCTGATAGTAAGGATGACTGCTGATGGCAAAGGTATCTTCGACAGTTAAAGAGGGTTTCAGCACAGAATCGGTTAGAACGATATTTGTGCCGGCGTCTGTAATGCCGGTGAGGCGTGATAGTTCTTCTATCTTCTGCAAATAGGTTTTTTCAGTCTGAAGATAGTCTATCTCCGTTTGAACGATTTCTGACTGAAACTGTGCGGTGTCGATACCCGGTTTCAATCCGTTTTTTGCCAGCACCAGCGATTGTTCAAGGCTTACTTTGTATCTGTCGGTAGCTGCCTGTGAAATACGGAGCACCTGTTTCAGATACAGTACTTCCAGATAGAGGTTAACGGCTGTATACTGATATTGAAAAAGCTGTTCATTATAGGTAGCGTTCGCCTGTTTAAACTGGGCGGTGGCTTTGTCGATGGCGGCATTTCGCTGTCCGAACGTAAACGGGTTCCATTTAACCAGGGCGCCGAGGGCGGTACCGGGAATAAAATTCATGTCGTTGCTGGTTGATGGAGGGCCGCTGATGGGTAACAGAAAACCGGGATAGCTCATACCGGTTATATTGTTATATGTCGCCATATTTACCTGATACCCTGCTGTGAGGTCGGGCATGAGACTATTTTTCGCCAATGGAATATTTTCCTGAGCGGCTGCTGTCTGCTGCCGATATGCTTCCAGTTGTGGCAGGTTGTGCTGCACTCTATCCATCGTTTCTTTGATGGACAATTTTACCGGCTGCGCGTTGGAGATAACAGAAACAGCCAATGTAAAAAAGAGAAGAAAATAGATCCCTGGTGCAGACATGGCGCGTGGTTATTTTGGTTGTACTATGAATTGTTGAACCGCTATAAATGACAATTGCGGATAAGGCACATCATGCCCATATCCGCAATCATTCATTTAACAAATGTTGGAAATTAAGCAGTTAAATGATGGTATATTTGAAAAAAGTATGGTATTAACCATAAATTAAACCTGTAAACAGGCTGTCGCTCAATTACTTATTTTGCCAGGCAAGCTCATTTTTACTTTCATAATCGCTGAATGCTTTTTCAAGTCCGATAATCACTTCGGCTGAAGTTTCAAACAGTGCTTTTGCCGATGGATCGTTTACTTTGGCAACATCTTCACGCAAATGATCAATTAACATTCTGAACTCTTTTTTAATATTTGCGGTATGCTCCATTGGATTGCTTGAGTTTATGTTTTCCATAAATGTGATTTTTTACTTTAAAAGATATAATTACACACGGGGAGTGAACTGATTCAGGTCATAAATCCCCAGTTGCTTTTCTATATCTGCAACTTTCCCCACCATCACTTCAAACCCATCTTTGCCAAAATGTTTTTGTTCATTCTTTTCAAATTCTTCTCCTAATGAGTCATATTCATGTTTGGAAACGATCTTTCTAAAGGCAGGGAACAAAATAGTGTCTTCCCTGGCTTCATGCGGGCGGTACATAAAATTAAAAGACGTTAATGCTTCAACCAGTTGCTGATTTTCGGTATCGGTTCTGGATACTGAGCTCGTTAATTGTATTATCTTATCTGTGAGATTTCTTCCTGCCTGATGTTGCTGTAGTAACGTGTTGACCAGGTCAGTCAACTGATTTGCTTTTTTGAAACGCGGAAATAAATAATTCTCCTCCTGTTTTTCATGATAATCTTCCACAAACGACCGAACAATATTCGCGGCGTTTGTAACAGCGGCTATCGGGAATGCCGTTTTGCCTGTAAGTTGAGCTCTGCAATGATCATAAATCAGCAATATTCTATTTAATAAACCATGCTCCTGCATGAGATCCTCGGGTGGAGATACTTCCTGTCCTTCATCCTCGTCTCCTTTTTCGTTACAGGAAGGAATAAGATTTAATGCAAAGGAACCAGCGACGGTTATAATCCCGGTTTTGATGAATTTTTTTCTGTTACAGAAGCTTTCATCCTGTTCACTAAGTACCATGTTAACTCAGTTTTAAAATGAGTGATTTTTAGGTTGCCGGAAGGGAGGTGTGGTATCAGCTTTCCATAAAGTTAGTGCAAGTGACTGCCATTGTATGGTACATTTGAAAATAATATGGCGCTATTTACTGCGACAGCCTGAACGCCTGCGGCGTTTTACCCGCTATGCGCTTAAAGTATTTTATAAAGTGAGAGGCGTCAATAAAATCAAGTGTCACCGCTATTTGTGAAACGGTATTGTTGGTATAAAGAAGTAACCGTTTGGCTTCACTGATAATAAATTCCGACACCACTTCTGCGGAAGACTGATCGATGGCCTTGCGGCAGGCGGCGTTCAGATTTTGCGGCGACGTATTCAACTGCTCTGCATAAAACTGTACAGAGTTTTTCACGGTGGCGCCCGTTTGTAATAGTTCCAGGAAAGACTGATACAGATCTGACCGGTGTTCAGATGAGCGGATAACCGGTTTTGCTATTTCCAGCACTTTCGCCAGTAATGCCTTTAACAATCCCTCGATGATGTGAAAGCTTTGTTCACTGTTGACGGTGTATTCTTTTGCCATCAAATGAAATAACTGATCGATGGTTTGATTATCACCAATGCTCAGGCAATGCTGATTGCTGAATTTTGAAAGCAAGAGTTTCAGCTCATTATCCAGACTTTTCTGAACGAAAGTCCTTTTAATAATAGCGACAAATCCTTCCGGCTCACTTTCCAGATCGAAGTGGTGGGTTTGTTCCTGGCGTACAATAAAAATGACCGGTGGCGTTACCTGGTATTTACTGGAATCAATCGTGTGAAAACCGCTTCCACCTGAGAGATATATTAATTCAAAGTAATTATTGTGTTTATGCGGGGTGGTTTTTCTAACCTCTTTTTTAAAAGGAGAGATTTTAAAGGTTTCTGTCGGTTGCGTTTTATCTTTTATATCAATATTCGACTGACTCATGGAAGTGCCGCTGGATTTAGGCTTGTTGCAACAATAAGATTTTTTTGGCTATTATGGAAATGCCTTATTATTTTGCACTGGCAAAGGAAATGGTGTCTTCCTATTTGAACCGCCCGATCACTTCCAGGGCTGATGGCGCCTACAAATAGACTGGTTGTATTTATTCAGTTAATTATTGTTTGTAGGCAATGAAAAAGATTCTTTATTCCATAGAACAGGTAGCTATTGCGCGTCATTTATTTAAATGGACACTACTGGTAATTCCCGTTTCATTTACTGTCGGTTCTCTCGTTGCTTTATTCCTATGGTTACTGGAGAAAGTAACCCAAATAAGATGGCAGAACGAATGGCTGTTGTTCCTGCTGCCGCTGGCTGGTATTGTCATCTATCTTTTGTACAAATACCTTGGTAAAAATGCTGATGCAGGCAATAACCTCATTATGGAGGAAATACATCAGCCGGGTGGGGGTGTGCCTGCAAGAATGGCCCCATTGGTGTTGTTTACTACCGTGGTTACCCATTTATTTGGCGGGTCGGCCGGCAGGGAAGGAACCGCCGTGCAAATTGGTGGCAGCATGGCCAATATGTATGGACGATGGTTTAAATTAAGCGAACAGGATGTAAAGATCATGCTGATGACGGGTGTGGCCGCTGGCTTTGGCGCTGTATTCGGTACGCCCATTACGGGAACTGTATTTGCGCTGGAAGTGCTGGCCATTGGCGTGATCAGATACGATGCGCTTATTCCCTGTTTTATTGCCGCGATCTTTGCCGATATAGTTACATCTGCCTGGGGTATTCATCATACGCATTATCATATTGATTTTACCGGTTCCACCAATGGCCCGGTTTCCTTTTTACATGTAGATGTGTTGCTGTTGGTAAAAACTATCCTGGCAGGCGCCTGTTTCGGTTTGGCGAGTTATTTATTTGCCGAAATGATGCATACGATCAAGAATTATTCCAATCGTTTTATACAGATTAAATGGCTGATACCGGTGATCGGCGGTGTATTGATCATTGGTCTTTGTTACGCGACCGGCACCACCGATTATATAGGTTTGGGCGTAAATGGTAAGAACCCTGATAGTGTTAGTATTCTATCTGCTTTTCATGCAGGCGGCGCTACTTCGTGGAGCTGGTTGTGGAAGATCATCTTTACTGCTATTACGCTGGGCATGGGTTTTAAGGGAGGGGAGGTGACACCGTTATTTTTTATAGGAGCCACTTTAGGAAATACATTGGCTGTTTTGTTGGGAGCGCCGGTTGATCTGTATGCCGGACTGGGTTTTATTGCGGTGTTTGCCGGAGCCACCAATACCCCAATCGCGTGTACGTTGATGGGGGTAGAGTTGTTTGGAGGAGGTAATGTACTGTACTATGCCATTGCCTGTTTTACGGCCTATTACTTCAGTGGACATTCTGGTATTTACTCTGCACAACGGGTGATGGTTGCGAAAACACCCGGGGAAGGATTTCACAAAGAGACATTGAAACAGATCAGGGAAAAAAGACTTGCCAGGCGGAAGACCAGGTGAGTTTGAAGTTTGTTGTTTGAAGTTTGTTGTTGCTTCGCACTTTAGAAACCCTAAGCGCTGGTTTCTGAACTAAGCCCTTCCATTCATCGCTGACTCACGCATTTAATAGTTTCAGCACGTCTACAGGAATTTCAATGATGAAAGTGGCTCCCTGGTCTTTTTGTCCTTCTGCCCGTATGGTACCATGATGGCGCTCCACGATTTTACGGCATAGGGCAAGTCCGAGTCCTGTTCCTTCAAACTGGTCTTTTCCATTCAAACGGGAGAATGTTTCAAAAATTAATTCTCTGAATTCCTGTTCAAAGCCAATTCCATTGTCTTTCACCGTGATCACGTGATTTTTGGTTTTGTTTCTTTCGATGACCTGCCAGTTGATGTCAATGACCGCGTGCCTGTCGGGATGTGAAAATTTTAGTGAATTACTAATGAGATTATAGAATAACTGATAGAGCAGCACTTGCATGCCAATAACCGTTGGCAGATTTGAATAGGTGATAGTGGCGCCTTTTTGCTGAATCAGCAGCTCCAGATCTGTTTTAATATCTTCGATAATGGCATTCAGATTAACCTTTTCCGGCTCAAAATAAGAACCATTGAGAGATGAATATCGGAGTACGCCATCTATCATTTCTGACATACGCTCGGCTGATGATAAGATCTTCTTTAACCATAATCTGTTCTTTTCAGACAAGACGATTTTCGTATCGTCCATCAGGCGATAGGTGAATGTTTTGATCTTCCTTACCGGTTCTTTAAGGTCATGGCTCGCTACGTGTGCAAACTGTTGCAGGTCGTTGTTCGATATTTTCAATGCAGAGTTGGCATCGTTCAATTCTCTCGTGCGGTTTTCGACCCGGCGTTCCAGTTCTGTTTCATGAATCTTTCTGATGTTAGCCAGTTGAATGTTCGAGTTTACTCTCGCAATCAATTCCTTTCTGGTGAAGGGTTTGGTGAGGTAATCATTGGCGCCGGCCTGAAACCCTTCCACGGTTGCTTCCTCACCGGCGCGTGCAGACAGCAGGATGATGGGCGTTGTTTTTAGCGACGGGTCGTGCCGCATCAGTTTTACTAATTCGAATCCGTCCAGCTCAGCCATCATGATATCAGACAATATCAGATCAGGTTTTATTTCTTTCGCCAGATCATATGCCTCCTTGCCGTTTACCACGGCATGCACATGACAGTATTCACTGAGTATGCTTTTAATGTATTCGCGCATATCGGCGTTATCATCTGCCAAAATGATGGTTGGTTTGGGGATGGCCTGTTCCTGTATGGTAGTGGTAGTGGATGCATATTCCTTTGCTGCATCGGGAAACCATCTGAGCGCTTCTTCTACAAATACGTTTGCTTTTATGGCGGTTGACAAATCGTTATCGGTGTCGCTCTGTACCTGTTCTGTGGGAAGATGCGCTTTACCGCGGGGAATATGAACGATAAAGGTGGTGCCTTTTCCGGGTGTACTCTCAACTTTGATAGTTCCGCCATGCAGTTTAATCAATTCGTTTACGAGCGCCAGACCTATACCGCTGCCTTCAAAAGAACGTGAGCGTGCCTGATATACCCGGTGAAAGCGATCGAAGATGTGTTTTTGGTCTTCTTCAGAAATGCCAATACCCGTATCGGAAATTTTTAATTCTGCCGCATCAGCAAGCATGCTGATCTGTACCGTGATCTTTCCTTCGAATGTGAATTTAAATGCGTTGGATAGGAGGTTCAGCACTATCTTTTCCCACATTTCTTCATCGAGATAAATGGGCTCGGGAAGGGTAGGGCAGTTTATTTCGTATGTGAGTCCGGCCTTTGCCATGGCCGACGTGAAATTGCTTGCGATGTTGCATGTTATTTTTGAAAAGTCGGTCGGTTTAAATAGCATCTTCATTCGTCCGGCTTCGATCCCTGAAAAGTCAAGCAATGTGTTGACGAGCTTTTGAAGACGAAGCCCGTTTCGATGGATAAGGGAAATGATCTCACGGTCGGTCGTTACCTTATCCTGCTTTTGCCCAAGCAGATCATCCAATGGGCCAAGCATAAGAGTTAGTGGTGTGCGGAACTCATGGCTTACGTTGCTGAAGAAATCTGTTTTTGCTTTGTCCAGCTCGGCCAGCGCCTCGGCTCTTTGCTTTTCTTTTTCGTATGCCATGGCGTTGGTTACGCCCGATGTGATTTGATCGGCGATGAGTTGTACGAAGTTGCTGTATGATTCATCGAATTGCCGAAGGGGACTCAATGCCAGGGTTACGATGGCGATGGGTGTTCCGCGGTTTGCTTCGCGGATAGGCAGATGCACAAACCGGGTTGGTGGCGTATCCCAGGCACCGCAGGGTATCTGCGATTTTATCTGATCATTTTCAGCTACTACCAGTGTGCCCTCTTTCGCTGACCAGATGAGATTGCGCCACGCTGAATTTTCATTGGTGAGATCAATTTCAGCCGGTAACTCCCGGTGATTGATTGGAATACCTGTTACTGTTTCCAGATATGCTTTCGATCCCGAATCGATCCTGTGGATGAATGCAAAAGGAATATCGAAATTGTTCTCCCGTAGAACCTTCGCTGTTTGTGTGTAGACTTCGGTAACTGATGACGTGGAGGAAAGACCTTTGCCCAGTTTGCGTAGCAATTCCATTTGCCGCTTACTGATAATTTCGCCGGTGATTTCGATGACGGTTGCGAGTACGCCGCCGATACCGTTTACGGCCGATGGGTCTGGTGCGGGGCTATAGGCAATGGTAAAGTGCGTTTCTTCAACAAAATTATTCCGGTTAAGTTTCAGCGGGATATCATCCATCCAGGTGGCTGGTCCGCCCTTGAAAGGTGTATCCACGAGCGGGGCGATCACAGACCAGATCTCCTCCCAGCACTCATGCCCAGGGTGACCGAGACCGGGGGATGGGTGTTTTAAACCGAGCATAGGGATATAGGGATCGTTGTAAAGTTGAATGTATTGTTCGCCCCACCAGAGCAGCATAGGGAAGCGATTGGCCAGCATCATATTCACCAGGTTCTTCAGGCTTTCTGACCAGGCATTGCGCGGACCTATGGCTGTTTTTGACCAGTCGAATTCACTGATGAGCTTTTCCATTTCACCTCGGTAGATCACATCTTTAGTGGTGGGTGCAGTTTCTGTAGCGGGTTTCATACTGATATAAAGGTAATTCTTTGAGAATATTGAATCCAAGTGAAGAATTAGGATGCCGCGATTTGGGGAAGGTGGTTAGAGAAGTAAAAATTATGCCAGGGGTAGGGTGGGTGAGGTGCTACAAGAAGTTGATTTTCAATTTGATTCTGTATTCAATTAAAAACTTTTTTCGTATATCGCTGAAGTATAGTAAATTAGAAGTCTCCCGTTAATCATTTAAGCTCCTTTAGGTGTTCTGTTCTGATATCCATGGAAAATCCCAATCGTTAGTGCACATCTGTAAAGAATAGTGTTTCCCGTTACGCTATTGCTTACGTATTTATTAATGTAACGGCTGTGCAGCAGCACAGCGCAAGGTAGTTTTATGATTCAACAAAGCTCTAATTACAGAATTATTATTTATCCTACGGACGTTGCAAAATTTTATGGTGTTAACATCCGCACTGCTCAGCGCAGGTTGGAGGATGCGCGTTTTTTACTTGGAAAAAGTAAAAAGGCTGCTGTTACTATTAAAGAGTTCTGCTCAGTATTTGAGCTGAATGAAGAAGAAGTAAGAAAAGTGATAAACGACATCGATAGCGCGGTCATGAAAGATCAGGCGAACCGAGATGATGTTGGTTAAAGAGAATGCTGCCCCGCATGCCTGTGAAGCAGCATTCATTGTTTAAGCAATAGTTACCGCGCCTGTGTATAGGCTGGTTGCTACTTCTCTTGCATCGGCCGAAATAAAGGTAATCCATGTTTGAACTACCTGACCTTTGAAGTGAGGCACGTTCAGGGTGGCTGTACCTGCCGAACGGTCGGCGCCCTTAAGTGTAAATACACTTCTCTTGAGGGCCTCGCAATAAACCAGCAGTACTGCTTTATCGGTTGGTTGCGATAAGCCAACGTCACTGGTGCTATAGGTCCAAGTAAACGTAACCCCATTGGTGGCCGCTACGGCTTTTGCGTCTGGTTCCTCAGGCAAATCGCCTTCGCCAATCAGTGCCATACTATAGTTGATAGCATAATTGGGGTTGGTACCTGTGATGGCATTCTTCAGGATGTATTGTAACGCCCTGTTATAGCCTGTCATCTTATCATTAAACGACCTGAAGGTCCAGGCAGTTAATGGAGTAAACGTTCCAACAAAGTCAGTAGCCGTTTTAAATCTTAGCTGTTGATCTAACTGAGCATCGCTGAAGCTGGTAGGCTTACGATCTGGTTTCATGCGCATGTAATCCACATTTTTCCATTTGCTGCCCACCAGGTTTCCCATTTTGCCAAAGAATCGGCCAAAGGCCCCTCTTCCATACTTTCCCATAAAAAAAACATTTTAAAAGTGATTAATAATTGTTTCTTGTCAACGTACGTTGTGTGTAACCGGTATATCCACAAGTGCGTTGCCTGAACAAATATATAATCGGAAAATGCAGAAAAAATCAGTCGTGTCGTATGTAACTTCACGTTACTTAATAATGCTTCACGTTACCGCTTGTTGCTCTATTTTACTCTTTGTTTCTCTCTGATGCATCCAAATACTCTCTAATACTTCCTAATGATTCTTTTTACTTCGTAAAATGTGGTTGATTAAATCTCCTGAACCAGATTTACACCTACTTGACCAATACATTGTTCATACTTTCTTTGGACTTTCTTCGGACTTTCTTCGGTATTTGTATATACCATGTTCGGGTAGTATCCGAACAAGGTCCGAAGAAAGTATATCCAAAGTATGGAGAAGAGTAGGAGCAGGTATGGTAAAGGGGCGCATGATCTGGAAAAAAAAATTAAAAAAAACGACAAACGTGAGTATACGCGACGGGGATTTTTCCAGACCATCGTAGGTTTAGGTTTTTTTGAAACGATCACAGTAAAGTGCGATACTTATGAAAAAGATTCAACAAGTCAACGGTAACACCGGCGATACTAATCCATTACAAATTTGGCTGGATAAGCAGGATATTCTGCAGCGAATGCATATCAGCAGCAGCACCTTGCAAAAATGGCGAAAGAAGAAGCTATTACCTTACTCGCGTTTAGGTCGCAAGATCTACTACCTGGAATCGGATGTGCAGAAGATGCTGGAGAATGCGAGGGTAGAAGAGGAGAAGAGGGGCACAAAGAGACCACGTGCGTTTAAAGGCAAGTGATGTTTTGTTGGAGCGGTACGATTCATTGTGAGTCTGACGGGTTTGCGTCGTGCGACAACTGATTATAGACATCCGGATTATATATTTCCATCATGATTGATGGATTTCGACGAAGTTGCTACCATTGTTTTAGCCAATAAGTCTCCAATGCGTTGTTGATTTTTATTGGTTAATATAGCTATGAATGCAATGGGCGGAATAAAAAGCAATTCCAAACTATCGAAAATGCGTCTTTTGAGTACATCTGAAGCCGTCAATCTGCTACCGTCCACCTTTACAACTTCCAGGTTAAACAATCGCTTTCCGAGAGTCTTCTTCCAATAAAGCTCCTGAGTGAAGAAATAAATAAAAAAAAGAGCCAGTACTATAAATTGGCCCCATCGCCCTGGCAATGAGTAGCTGCCGCTCGTTTTACCTTTGACGCCAAACATCATGGCGTAGAAATAGCCTAGGCTCAGGGCTAAAATTAAATCGATTAAATAGGCAATAAATCTCTTTATAAGTACCATTGATGAAAAAAGTTTTGTGAGGTTACAGTATAGGGTTTTTAAAAGATCAAGGGTGTGATTTTTTTGTTACCTACTCGTCAAATTCAACCTTTACCGGCTGCAGATGTGTATTTGCTTTTATTAAATTGATAACATCTGTATTCAGCTCGTGAGTTTCAAAGCCGTCATCTCTGGAGCTCCATTTGCCTCCATCGGAAAACCTGATGATATAATGAGGATCGTTAACAATATTTCCATTAGGCGCGTGCAACCGCTCAACTTCTTTTATCGAAACCACGTTTGAGTACTTATAAGTTTTAGTATCAACGTAGAATGGCTTGCCTATCTTTATATCCTTCTGCCCAAAAATGGTATAGTGACCAAAAAATACAATTATTAACGCCGTAACACCAACTGCATATATCCCCATTGTGTATTTCGTAATCATGACTGCATCAAACCGGTACCGACGGCTAAAGTAAGCGAGGTATTCCGGATAATTTTCCTGTAACTGTCGTTTGGCCAGCATAAACGTAGCAATTGTAGCTACAAATAGTCCGCTGAAAAGGGAAGTTGCTAAACACATATCCTTCCCCGATTTAATTACGAATATACTGTCGCTAATAAATGAAAGTTTGTAATCGAGCAGCCACGGTAATAATTTGTAAAGCAGAAAAGTAGCTACACTTGCAAACAGGAGAAACGCTCCCTGACTTTTAAAATAGTGCGCTGCATATTCGATTTTCAGTGCCGCGAAGCTTTTATGGCTTGCATAGGCTGCTTTGTTTAAAAATAGATATTGAAATAATTTGTAGAGTACCGCCAGTACAATAACGGTTAGAAAAGCAAGTAGAAAAAGTATCATTAAGGTTCGGGTTAAGTAGGGATTTATTTCACCAAAGATAGTCAGTTTTAAGAAATCCGCGAATGCTTAAATAAGGGGCGCCATACCAGAAGTATTCCCGATTTTAAGGCGCCGGGGTTCCTAAGTCGAAATTGAACATAATACTCTTATGAAACCACTTTTATGCTTACTGTGGGTTTGGCGGAGCTACATCATGCGCCGACTGTGCATACACATCCGGATTATGTATTTCCATCATGATTGATGGATTTTTAAGGTCTTTAAATTGAAACTGGCGATACAGTTCGTGTGCATCTCTTGTAGCTAGCATTATTCTTCTTAAGCGCTTTGTCCAGGGTTGCTGGAAGATATGGGAAAGTATTTTCTTTGCCACTCCATTGCCCTGGTATTCGGGCAGAACAAAAAAATCGGCGAGATATGCGAAGGTGGAGTAGTCGGTGACTACTCGTCCGAACCCAATTTGGTTGTCGTGTATGAATGCGCCTACGCAGTAGGAATTGGTGAGGGCGTTTTCGACGAGGTCATAAGAGATGCCTTTTGCCCAGTAGGAGTGGTGGGATAGGAAGTGGTGGATTGTGGTGATATCCATGTTTTCGTGGCCGGTTTTGATGGTTTGGTTGAGCATGTATAATAACGTTTATAGAGCAAAACTATGTGAGGAATTTCAATAAACACGGTTTCAAATTTCTTTTATGGTATAAATAACCAGGCAAACTTTTGAGAGCAAGAGTAAAGAGATCATTTTTATTGCTTTTGAATTGATGAAAATGAGCAGCATGAGGTATATTTATCTGATAATTTAAAAGTGAATATAAATATGCCCCAATCGTTTCTTTTTAGGGGAACAACGATAAACTATAAAGGTAATAATGCTGCAATTGCAGTACCTTATACTTGCACGTCAAGGCATCCTGTGAAAGCACTTTGGTTTGCTTTGGAATGTGTTTCAAAAAATCCTGCTTCTGCAGTTGTATATTTGGCAAAAGCAGAGAGATTATTGAATTTCGAGCCTATGGGAAATTGGTTAGAATCAGTAGAAGATGAAGTGGCATTTCGCCTTAAGCCTTTAGACTTTTACCCTCTCACTGAAGGATACATACATACGGTTGACTTTCAAAAGGTTCTATTTGGTTTGGACATTGATACCTATAAGTCGGTAAGAAAGGATAATTTAACACTATTATGTGAGAATACTGAACCATTGAAGGAGTCTGAAATTGATTTAATCGTAGAGAAAATGGAAATATTTCTTAAAAAATAGGTAATTTGTAGCGTAATAAGAACTATGCAACTTAGTGATTCAGCTATATTAACGATAGAAGGCAAAGTGGAAGCTAAAGTCTTAAAGAAGCTTTCAAGGAATTATAGTTTGCCAGAAAACCAACTATGGGTTTTTGTTGACTATGCAACAACGTCCATTTCCCTCAATACACAATTTGATACTTTGTTGGAAGGCGATGACAAGTCTCTGGTTCCTGGTATAGTTGTTATTAAGATAATTGAATGTTTAGACCAATTTGGAAATAGTCTTAGCGAAATCCCTGAAGGATGGAAGACCATTTGTAAGTTAGAATTTTATCCTGTGATACCACCTAAGGTAGATATGCTACCTTCGCTATCTACCTGGCAATTCAATCCAAGTAGAATAACTCTCGCCAACCACAGAAATGTGAGATTAAATTATTCAGAATCATATGAACATTTCAATGATATTATAGCCCTCGCTTATAAGTCGATGATTTATTATCGATTTAAAACTCACTCCGATATTATTACTGTTAAAGAATTCTATACGTATTTAGAAGACATACTTAAAATCGATCACAATAAAGCAGACAATATATTAACAGTTTTCGTTCAAACTGGTAAGATAAAACCTATAAACAATAATAGGATTGAACTACTGCCTGCGGTTTAGGGTGCTCATTTTAATACAGTGGGGCATGCAACGCTACACTTTAAAGATACAATTGAAATAGTTGTCGTTTTTCTTAGCTTGAGGTACGCTCTCTGAGAAGTTGTTAAAGCGGCATTCATTAAACAACTAAAATTACAACTCATCTAAGCCGAGAACCGAGCATGCTTTTTTAGCACCGAGACTTGAAAGCAACCGTTATGTTCGATTAACATGGTTTATATCTAATCTAAAACGATAGTAAAATTCTTCAGTTGTCAGATCCAATGATTCATTATTATTCCGTATGACATATTTTCCCATCAAAAAGAACGGTTCCCGGCCTGGCATTATATCAATTCTACAGACATCTTTTGAATTAATATTGTAAAATTTAAATGAATATTGACCAATTACCATAGGTCCGAATAGTCTGCGAATTTTCGAAGCTAAAAATAAAGTATAACCATCCTTGTTTTTTCTGCCTCTATCAACACATTCAAAATCCTTTTCTAAACCTGCTAATGATTTGTCATCCTTTACGCCAATTAGAATTGTGCCGCCATGCGCAGAATTTAATTCATGTATTCCTTATATCGAAAAAAGTTGTTAGGAGATCCATTTGATTGGACTATTAGGCCCTCCTTATCCATTTCTTCCAATTTTTCGATTGAAAATCGCCAGGATTGACCTTCTGGAGGCGCATACCCCTTCCATTCGAATCTTCTAGTGGCAGTGAAGTAACTGGAAAAAATAGTTATCAATCTGTAATTGCCTTTTTCATCTTTTAATGGAAAATACTTCCATACTTCTTCTTCGCTACGTTGTCGAACTTTGCCATTGATAATGCTTTTATCACTTTTTCTATACAGTACTAAACTGTAGTGCTCAGACCCTATGGTGTTATTATGGGCTACGTTTTTTTTGGGTATGATAAATTCTGATACAAAGTTGTTGCTGCCAAAAGTTTCACGAAGCGCGAGATGGAAATCAACATTAAGTTCAGGTTAATATCCGTCAGGCTTGTTGTAGCACTTTGAAAATATAAGTGTAGTATTCATCCGCCATTAGCGGACTAAATTTTGGATTTGTGTAAGGCCATGGTGGGTCCAAATATACTAGGTCGACAGATTCTGAAGGTATTCTTTCCAAAGCAAGGAGCGAATCTGATTGAATAAGTGAATTAGGATTTAGAGTCATACTATATATATGATAACGCTTATTGGTTATTTTTTTGGAAAACTGGCACCTGACGAGAAACCTAAACTACAGTTATTCCGATTCACTTTTCAAGGATTGTGAAGAAAATTCTAAAATCATTGAGTTTTATGAAATTCGTTTAAAGTACGTGAAAAACGATTACATTTAAATGAATTTATGAAAAATAATTACTTTTAGAACAATTGCCTTGACCTTTAAATCTTATACTGATTCCGGTACCAGCTGCTCTTTAAACGCAATCAGTTTATTAGCAAACCTCAATTGGCTTTTTAATTGACTTACGCTGACGGAATAAGGGGTCATTTAGGATATAATCCTTTTCGAAATCCTCAAACGAAAATGAACCCATTTTCTGAATATCTGGATTTCTGCTTGTGTTCGGTGCACACGTTAGCGGTACCTTACATTACCTGATAAACACAAATGAGGGCAGTTCTAACCTGCAACTGCCGGAAAAATTAAAACGCCTTCAAGTTGTGAATTTGAAGGCGTGTCTTGCGCTAATTCTACAATTGAATTTAACAACGATCTTCCCGCCAATGCGCTGGGTTACGCCTGTCTGGCAAATGACGAACTCTTGCAACATGTACCGGGCGATACCCTTTTTTACAAGCTGTATCTTTCGCTTCCTCTTGTGTATTGAATTTGCCGTGAACTTCTTCTCCATTTACCACAATGACGTAGTGTGTGGTTGGAGTCTGTTCACTTGAACCCAAAGGTCTGTGTTCAATATAAGCTGCTGCCATAAAAACAAAATTTTAAATTTTTAAGGAAAATTATGTTGATAATAAAGTACCCGATGGTTATTGGAGAATAAGGATTAATGAGTATCGAATTTTTCGCTCGCAGGATATAACAATACAAGTCGGTTAAATTGGTAGTTCGTTTACCTGCATCATTGTAAACTAATTTCCTGTTGTAACAGGACGAAGCTCTTTGGCAAGTGCATCCAAACGCCAAATTTGCAAATGCATGTGATGAAGTATAGCTTTTTCATAGTCATTCCCTTTATCTCCCAACTTGCTAAAGAGAACGAGCATCTCTATGAAAAGAAAGAAAGAAATCCAAAGCAGCCAAACTCCCAGCGCAACCTTTGAATCCGAAATCAGCCGCACCATTATCTTTAGTTCATCAAGAAACCCTGTTTTCTCTTCCATTTGTTTTTCCAATGCCGGTCTTACATGCAGCAGGTCGTTCTCTTTACTGGCTTTTTGCTGGCGCATTGCGCCAATAATGGAGTCAAGTGGATGGATCAAATCCATTTCGGGATTGGGCCTGGTGGTTTTGGTAGATGTGGTTATGGGAGTGCGTGTATAAACTATTGAATCTTTTCCTGATACAGCAACAACTTTCCCGGGTGTCCAAGTAGTCTGTGTTTGGGTAACTATCACGGGTATGTTAGGTTGCTTATTGCAATCACTGATATAGCGTTGCCTTTCCGCTTCTTTTTTGTTGATGGTAGTATCGAGCGCTGCAATTTGATTGTTTAACTCTGCAGTTTTGACCGGTAAGAGTTTGTCGACGCGTTCAGTAATGTAGGATACTTTCTCGAGCTCAATATCTTTTTTCAATACGATTTGATCTATAATTACTGCACCCAGTATAGACATTATAACCGCCAGGCTGGCTCTGAATACAAGTAGAAACGGGCGGGGGTTAATAGATAGAATGATTTGTTTCTCAACCTGTACAATGATTACCATCGAAATGATACTGGCTATTACGCAGCCTCCTACGTTTAATGCCAGGTAACGTTGAGCAAAAGTAAAACCAATGAAAAACCAGAGAATACAGACGATAAGCATCGCTGCTGTATATTTTTTTACTGACTTGGTAGCCGCTTCGCTACATCCCCTCAATATTTTGTAGTTATAGCCGGTGAGGAAGCAGCCAAATTTAATCCAAAAGGTCCCCATGATTTTTTATTTAAAAGTTTCTATTCAGAATAGAATGCCCCGAAATGGCAGCAAGTCCGTTCTTAAACCCGCGGATATAACTAATTATAATCCCGTAACCAACACCCTGATTTTGCTTCGCCTGCTCTTCAATTTCTATTACTTGTTTAATGTGGCTCTCTGCAATCTCTTTTTTTACAGTGAGCTCTTCAACCGTATCGATCATGCCACTTCTACCTCTGCTTGTAATGTGGAAATTGATTGTCTTGATAAAATCCTCATAAAACGTCTTCACTTTTCGGATCGCCCGTTCCAGGTCGTTTTTTAATGCAGTCACCTGCTGATCCAGGTGGGTAGTGTCTGGGTTGATCAGTGCATCATTATAACCCTTGGATTCGTAGTTTTTATCCAGAAACTCATATAGCATATGAATACCGTCAATTACCTTGTTGGGATGTTTCTCGTCTGAGGCTGTATTCCCTGGCGGCTCTTTCTCTATGAAGGTTTCCTCCGGTATATCCGGTACGGGGATCGCAGGATCAGATCTATGACTTTGGCCGTTTTTTTCTCGGTTAAAGAAGGTGAAGAGTCCCATAGTATTGCTTGTTATATGTTTATGATAGGTACTTTGTATTTGTTATGACCCCGATTGTGACACGATTCGCATAAAGTAATAAGCAGATGATTGCGGTATTCCCAGGGTAATCTGAACTGTTGTTGACTTACGATGAAATGGTACTGGCGGTGATGTACCTGTAGTGTTTTATCACATTTGCAATGTATACAGCGATGCATGTCCCGCTCAAGGATTTCTTTTCTTTTTAATTTCCACTTAGGGTGAAATAGCAAAGCGCCATAGGAGCCGTGCACCATGGTAGTGGCGTCTGAAGATTGTTTTGGCATGCCACTATCTTTCGCATCTGAATGTTTTACCTGTATATAACGGCGGTAAGGCGCATCGTCTGTAAAAGCAAGATATCGGTATAAGGGTTGTGTTTCAGGCATATATTTAATTATGGTTCACGTATTGCCAGCGCCTCATTCCTCCCATTTACAAGGGCTCTGTGTCTCTTTTGGGCTTCTTCAAGCGATATAAGTATAATGTTATGCTTACAATTGCTCAAGCCTCTGCAGTTGATTTTGTAGTGGTACCTAAAGGCACTTTTACTGTCGCAGATATACACGTACTGCTCTACATGCATACAACTGCTTGTAAGCAATACCGCATATAATAGTATCTTAAGGATAGGTTTGTCCACAATGGTTAATGGCTAAAGAATGAAAGCGAATACTTGCGTTAAGAAGTGTGGCAGGGGCGACAACAAGATACACAGCCATTCACCTGTGGATGGATCTTTGCTGCTTCCCTCACTGCATCCTGGCATGAATCATATTCTCCCAGATACCTCTTATTTGTCATTCGGGAATAATAAATGCAGCTTTGTATATGCACTTCGTGATCACCGTTATGTTGCGAATTGTCATTAACATAGTATTTCAGCTTCATAGCAAACGTTTTTTAATTATTGCTCAAAAATAGAAACTGAAGAATGTCTTTTTTTATGGTAAACCGTAAAGGGAGTAATATTTTTAAAAATGCCTTATTATAGTATGCCCTTGTCCTTACAAAAGGCAACCAGTTGCTCGTTTTTGGTGAAATTCAGAATCTCCTTCATTTGGCTAAGTTTCTTTTCTACGCTACTTAGTCCTGATGGTTTTATCTGTTGCATGCGAAGATGATCAGGTATATCCTTTTGCAGCACGCCCTGGGCCAGAAGAGATATGATAGTAATCTCATAGTCTGAGAATTCATACGTATTCTTACTGTTGATCAACTGCATAATATGCCTGGGTAGATAACGCCGATGTTGAGATATTTCGTTGATCGCCTGTTTCAATTCTTTGGCATCATTTCTCGCTTTACGCACGTAGCCATCAATGTATAATTGGGTATAAAGCATTTCTATGGTAACAGGTTTGTTCTCTGCCGAAAAAACCAACACCTTTAGGTCTGGCTGAACTATTCGTGCTGCAGCAATAAGATCAGTACCTCCTTTTAAAGTAGGTTTACGTTCATCCGGCTCAAAATACAGGTCGGTAATGAGTAGGTCATACGATTTGTCTGTGCGAGCCGTTTTGGTTATCCTATGCAGAGCTTCGTCGCAGTAGTATACGTATTCTATAGTAGGAATGCTTAGGTCTTCCAGTGTTTTCTCTACCGAGATGCTGGCGCTTTCATGATCTTCGGCTATCAATACTTTTGTAATCATATTGTTTGAACAGTTGGAATGGAAATGCAAATCTTCACTCCTTTAGTGGTTTCCCCAAATGTAATGCTGCCACCAATTTTTTTTATACGGTTTTCCGTATTTGTAAGCCCATTGCCATTGTGAAAGTCAGGAGGTAAGCCTACGCCGTCATCTGAGTACTGTATCTGTATTTCCTCTTTGCGGGATTCGAACTTCAATACGACGTTTTGCGCAGCGCTGTGTTTCTTCATATTGATCATCAATTCCTGTAACACCTGTTCTATTTCCAATTGTGCCTTACTGGTAATACGATCCCAAAGCAAGCTATTGTTGCCCGTTACATACACTTTAGTAGAGCTTGCAAATGAGGTTACCAATTCGGAGATGATACCGGAAAAGTTGTCGTGTGCGGCTTTAGGTTTTTCATAAGAAAGATCCCGGGATTGTTCGTACAACTCCTCAATCTTGTCCAGCAAGGGTTCTTTCTCGAATGTATCCTTGTGTTCCAGGTCGGCCATAATAACATATAAGCCGTTGGCCACCACATCATGGATCTTTTGTGAGGTTTGAAGTTGATTGGCCTGGATGGCGAGACGCGATGCCGATTCTATTTGTTGTTTGCGTTTTCGATACCATATATAAGCAATAATTCCCGCGACCAGGAAAAATGCTATTGTAAACACGATAATCATCTGTTGCTGCAGAATCTGTATCTTTTTCTGAGCATTGTCTTTGTGAAGCTGAAGATTATCAACCTTGTTCTTTTCTGCTTCATAACGTATCAGCGCAAATTGATTTTTAGCTGCGTTACGCGCTGTTTGTAAGCTATCATTCAAATACTCATAACGGAGGATGTATTGTTTCAGTTGTTTCGCAGCACTTAAGCTTATCAGTTTAGTGAGCGCCTCCAGCTCATCGTCGGGACTGCTGATTTGCCGCGCTGTAGCATACATGTTCTTTGCATAGTACAGGGCTGAGTCCGGCTGGCTGGCCGCGTAGTAGTCAGACAAGTGCGCATAGCTGGCATTCAATCCTCTCGCGTCTTTTATCGATTCTCGAATGGATAATGCCCGCCACATATCTGGTAGGGCGGGATAGTTTCGGTCTTTCAACCACCGGGTTTTTGCCAGGTTCGAAAGGATTCTGGCATATTCCTTTTTATCTCCGTTAGGGTTTAGAATAGTTTGATAAAGACTGTCGGCTAGTCTATAAGCCCCTTTCTTCTGATAAGCAAGGGCCTTGCCATTCAGCGCAATTACTTGATTATCATAACCGGTTTTAAATGATAAAGCCTTATCGAAATAGGCAATAGCAGCATCGTAATTTTTTAAGCTAAGGCTATTGTTGCCCAGTTCATTGTAGTTAGACTGCAGGCAATAACGATGGGTTGGTTTACGTTCATCAAGGTAAGCAAGTGATCTCAAGTAACTTTCCTGACCACCAAAATAGTCTCCCTGATACGTTTGGATGATTCCCATGTATGTTAACGCCGTGGCTGTTTGCAAGCTGTCTGTGGAGTTAGTCGCAATCATATTGAAGTAATAAAAGGCAGAGTCGTTATTGACATTAAAAAAGGATTCTGCTTTCTCAAATCCGGGAAGCCGTAAAACAGGTAGCCGCTCTTGTTTATCTTTACAGGCGTTAAGGCTGGCAATCAATATTGGCAGATATAATAGAGAAACGCGCACCAGGGGGATTTGACTTAAAAATAGATAATTCGTACAAATTTTCAGCAGCGAAATTAGTTGGGGCCATAAAAAGTAAGGCAAGCATGCGCTTGCCTTACGAAGTGATGGATTAAGGTTTAGGTGGTTTAGGTGGAATGGTACCTGTTTCTCCGCCGGTATCACCGCTATCGCCGGTGTCGTCCATAACGGTTATTTGATGGTTGCCGGTGTTGGCTGTTGTTTTGTTATGGGCAGGCGTTATCAATGCCCAAAAGAGGGCTATAAAGTAGAAGAACATAATTGTAATTTTTAACAGTGTTTAGTAATAGCAGCCAGTTGCCGGAGCACCCGGCTGCACGGTTGCGTTAGAGAAGAAGCGCTTCTTGCTGTTTTGGGAAGTGAGAGCGTAGATCGCGGAAGCCTATTACCGCTTCCCAGGCCGGTTACTTGTTTCCGCTTTCTTTGCTCGGGATGATATCAGACCTGTACAGATTGCCTCTTAGCTATGGAGGCGTTGCCTGATTGCAGAGTGAAGGTAGAACCGGGTAATGCGTTGATTGATATGTAATTCCGATAATTCCGGTAATTCCAATTGTTCCAGATGGTGGTTCCGGAAATTCCGGTTGGTTCCGAAAATTCTGTTTATTTAATCTTAACTGTATTAACCATGTATATTGATTATGAAAGGCTTGTTATGGAGGATTATCAACGGAAAAAGAAGAATAATGTACTTTCTTCCCAATTGATTCATCCCACCCCAGCCAGAATAAAAAAGGAGTGTTTACGGTTATGTGCAGGTAAGCTTCAGAGTAAAGATGAAAAGGTGATCAGAGATTTTTGTGAAGAGTGGGATAATGCGAAGACTTGCTTACAGAACATTGATAAGTGCGAAGTGGATAAGTTCAGGCCGCTGGTAAATTTTTTAAAAGGCGAAACTGAAACCACGGATCCTAAGAATGTTCATTTGTTAGCCTGGCTGATCGATTTCCCCGATAGGCCTTTTCAGCTTGGCAAGGTCTATATACAGTCAATAGAAGCCCAAGTAGGAGATGAGGTACAGGAATCACTAGCAAACGCCACTGTTGACGCATTGCCTTTTCACGAAGAGTCCCAGGGCGCAGTTATTGAAAAGACGAATATCGTTGCCGTTAGCAATAGGGAGGCTCGCATTGAGCCGGTAAAGCAAAAGTGGAAATTTCGGAAAGTGGCAGTTATTGGTGTTTGGCTAACCGTTATAGGTACAGGTGGTTACTGGGGATGGAATACAATGCAGCAGGAAAATGGAGGATGTATGTATTGGGCAAACGATCATTATGAACCAATACCTTGCAACCAAAAGCCACCCAATACACTGGTAGTGGCATTAGATACTACAAAGGTGAGGAACTTTAAAAAGATCATGCGTGAGGACACCATTACTCACCAGGCAATAGGGCATGTATGGTACTCAAAGATTAATAATATTGTCGAGTTTTTTACCGCTGATGGCAACCATCCGGTATTCATAGACCGGCATTTAAAACCACTCACTGATCATATTATTAATGCGCACATCCACCAGGGCATGACTACAAGTAGTAGGTAGTAGCTTCAAACCCGACTAAAGCAGAAGGAAGCCTGGTAACTTTCAATGCCCGTCTTATTTCGTAATCGAGCACTACCCACTGCGCCGACCTTCAAGCTTGATGATACCTATATTCAGTTGTTGCTAACGGACATAAAGCAGAAGTTGAAGATGTTAGGGAGGATGATTCAGTCGGTTTAAATAAGGCTCACAAAATGCCACTCAAAAAGAACACCAATGCAGCTACGGCAGTGATCATGGCAACGACCCACAAAAAGCGTTTGGAGGTAACGATAGAAATGGCTGAAATGGCAATCGCGATTTGAAATAGTGTAACGGCTCTTGCGAGTACTACATGCTTTTCCAGCAGATGTTTCGAGCTCGCTTCTCTTTCACTTGCTTCGCTTTGGATCGCGGCAGCATCTGTGGTTAACTTAGCAGCAGCGGCGGAATCGGGTTTGTTTGAGTGCTCGATCACCGTCAGCTTGATAGATTTCGCCTGGTAGAACGCCCATTGGTCTGACGCTTTGATTTGATCGATCAGTGCTTCATTGGAATAATGACCGGCAAATAAGCTGGCGATGGCGGCGAGTACTGCGAACAATGCGGTGGTTACGGCAACCCAGAGTGACCATCGTTTTTCTCCTTTCTTTTCGGCGGCTTCTTCGTTGATTTTGTCGTGGAGTGAGTCGGTGGGGTCGTCGAATTCTTCCATATGTATGTGGCGTTTGGTTAAAGATACGGAGATGCTGCTAGTAATGATTTGCGTTTAGAATACGTTAACTAACGCTAACAGTTTACGTAGTAGAAGGGTATAATTGGTAAAAAACTTATCAACCGTTTTTTTACGAAGCTTTTACTGTGATTAACTGCATTCAGCATCAAGCATTCAGCGTTCTGCATTTAGCCCTTAGCTTTAATTGGTCTTTTATCACTAATTACCAGTACCAGCGCGATAACGCCTATCGCAAAAAAGCTCACCACCAACGGAAGTACATTATCCGTCATTAAACCACTGATCACAGCTCCCAGCGTTGACCCGATAAAAAAGAACGCAGTACCGTACACAGCCGAAGCAATACCCGCCATTTGTCCCATCGGTTCCATAGCCAGCGAACTGCTGTTAGGCTCAACCGCTAAATTGATACCGATCAGCAGCGCCACCGATCCAAAGAATAAAAAGATGTGTGGCTGATGACCTGCAATAAAAGTATACACCAGTAGAAATGTTCCTACTATACAATACGTGATCAGCAGCCATCGTATGCTTCTGCGGGCGCCAAACCGGGTGGAAAGACGTGAGTTCATTAAAGAAGAAAAAGATGCACCCAGACCTATACCCGCAAAGATCCAGGAAAATAATTTCGGTCTGCCATAGATGTCCCCTACAATATGCTCTGAGCTGGATACATATGAACTGAGCCCTGTAAAAAGCAGCGTCGTAGTCGCTGTATATCTTAGAAACACCTTGTTTCCTAAAACATAGCGGATAGCCTTAGCCAAATTCGCCCAGCTCAGCTCATTCCTGTTCTCCCTGGGAAGAGATTCTTCCAGTCTGAACGACCATATAAATACAATCACCGCAAACAGGGGAGGAGTAAGCATTACCCATTTCCATGATGCGGCAGCCAGAATAGCAACTCCTAAAAACGGTGCAATAACCGGAGTAAAAAGAAAGATCGTAAAGATCAGCGACATGGTGCGCGCCATTTGATCACCCACAAAACGGTCCCTCACACCCGCCACAGTCGTCATAAGAACGGCCGATGCCCCCATGCCGGCAACAAAACGCGCTGCAAGCATGAGCCCTAAACTGGGAGCAAAAGGCGCTACAATGCCTCCAATAACATACAGCGGAAATCCCCACCGCAGGATCGCCAGCCGGCCGTATCTGTCACTCAAGGCCCCAAAAATCAGCTGCGCCATCTGACCCATAAAAAAGAAGGAGATGATCTTCGCCGGCTCTGTGGAAGCGGGGCTAAGTCCAAAATGCTTCCTCAGTTCACCAAACGCGGGAAGCATAATGTCGATCCCTAAAGCCGTCAGCACCATCATACACGCCGAAAGGCCAATAAACTCAGCAGGTTTCATTTTCATCTTCATTTCCATATCCGATCCTGTATTTGATTGTTGCACAAAACTATTGGCTGAAATCCATAGCGCAAAGGGGGGATTTAGACTTATTAGCGGGTTGATTGCGTCACGATAACTTTCTCATTTCTCATTTCAACCTCGTATTTTGCATCCACAACCATCCGAATGAAACTACTTGGTGAAAACATGGAAGAGGCCCACATCGTATTAAAGGAATGGGTAGGCCTATTTACCCAAAACCTCTTTGTATGGGCGCATTATAAGGTATCTGATAAGGCAATCGCTGAAGACCTGGTTCAGGAAACATTCCTGGCAGCTTACCAGTCGTTTGGCAGTTTCAGAAGCGAAAGCGGCCCCAAAACATGGCTTTTCTCCATCCTTAACCATAAGATAGCCGATCATCTGCGGAAAAAAATAAAAGAACCATTCATCAGTGAAGGCAAAGCAGGTCTGGAGATCTATTTCGATGCTTTGGAAGAATGGAATGCAGCTGCCAGTCCGCAGGAATGGGCGGCTGATGAACAGGAACTCCTCGATAACACAGATTTTCGTACAACCATGCAGCAGTGCATGGAGCGCTTGCCAGATAAATGGGGCGCTGCCATTCAATTAAAATATCTGGAAGAAAAAGATGGGCAGGCCATTTGTCAGGATTTGGAGATTTCCCCGTCTAATTTTTGGCAAATACTGCACAGAGCTAAATTACAGTTACGGAAATGCCTGGAAATCCACTGGTTTAAAAATTAAGTGATGAGTAACCGATTAATGAAGCAATTAATACATGTAGTGGTATTGTCGTGTAAGAAGGCCACCCTTCTTATCGAGAAGAGGATCTATTTTAAGCTATCCCTCATCGAGAGAATACAACTGCGCCTGCATATGTCGTTATGCGATGCCTGTGTAAAATATAGAAAACAAAGCTGGCTCATGCATAAACTACTAAAGCATTTCGACCACGACCATCAGCCCGGTAATATGCCATCTGATCCCTCCATTGAAGAACTTAAAAAGAAGATTAGCAATCAGTTAGACGAAATGTAAAAAAAACTTTCTTTTTGTTGTCAGGTTTGTAACATCCCGCCGACTATATCTGCAAAGTCTATCACAAACAAAACTTGAACAACAATGGAAATTAAAAAGAAAAGTCTGCTAACCGGTTCCCTGATTGCCGGCGCTTTATTTGCTACTACCAGTTTCACTGCAAATGCTTCTGATCTGTTTCGTTTTGAACACCTTGGTTCAGCCGATGCTGTAAGAACCAACTTGCTTCCTTCCAATGCAAATACCTCCAACACGCTCGAATTGACATGTGGAAAAGGTAAATCTGATAGCACCATGAAAAAAGGAAAAGACGGCAAATGTGGCGAAGGCAAATGCGGAGAAGGCAAAAAGAAGAAATCCAGCACCAAAAAAGGATAGTTCCCGCTTTAAAGGCAGGTTATAACAACCTGCCTTTTTTCAAATCTTACAAAATAATACACTATGATCGGCATAGGTTTTAGAAAAGATTTTGCAGAGGAATTGCTGCAGAGCAATGCTATTCATCCCGCATTTATTGAAGTAGCGCCCGAGAACTGGATAGGTATCGGCGGCTACTGGAAAAAGATTTTCAAAAAAGCATTGGAACAATATCCACTCTATACGCATGGGCTTTCACTTTCGGTTGGTAGCCCCGATGAGCTGGATTTTTCTTTCCTGAAAAAAGTAAAAAACTTCCTGAAAGAAACAAATGCACAGATCTATTCTGAACATCTTAGTTATTCAAAATGCGATAATGCCCATTTGTACGATCTGTTGCCAATACCATTTACCACAGAGGCCGTACAACATGTAGCTGAAAGAATAAGAACCGTACAGGACCTTTTAGAAAGAAAGATTGCCATTGAAATAGTAAGTTATTATACGCCGGTGGCTCCCGAACTTTCGGAAATAGATTTTGTTAATGCGGTGCTGGAAACCGCGGATTGCGACCTGCTGCTCGATGTAAATAATGTATATGTAAACAGCTTTAATCATCAGTACAATGCAACCGAATTTATTGATAAGCTTCCTTTACAGCGGGTACGCTATATTCACATGGCTGGTCACGAGCAGGTAGCCGACGACCTGATCATAGATACCCATAGCGAAGCTATTATTGATCCTGTGTACGACCTGTTTGCCTATACCATGCAAAAGTTGGGCAGAGATGTACCAGTGCTGCTGGAAAGGGATTTCAATATACCCGAACTACACGAATTACAAAAAGAGCTGGAACACCTGCAGTTGATTAAAACAAACAGTATAAAAAAGCACCACTATGCAGTTATCTGATAATAAAACCCATTATTACCAGTCTGCCTTAGCTGGTTATTGCCGCACCGGAAAATATAATTCCATTCCGGGCGTACGAAAGCAACATGTTACGCATTACCGCAGACTGGTATATAATGTGGTGGACGATATGTTGCAGTCGGCATTTCCGCTTACACATCATCTGCTTTCTGCAAAAGAATGGAATACGCTGATCAACAGATTTTTCAGCAGCCATCCCTGCCAGTCGCCACAGATCTGGTCTATGCCCAAAGAATTGTATCAGTATGTTGTTCAGCATGGGTCCACCCTTTTGATAAAATATCCATTTCTGTATGAATTATTGTTGTTTGAATGGATGGAGACTGAGCTGTTCATGATGGAAGATCTGCCGGTAACCTATAGTAACACCGGCAATCTATTAACTGATCAGCTTGTATTAAATCCCGAACATCAGTTGTTACACTTTCAATACCCTGTTCACATAAAAAAGGCAAAACAAATAACGGAAGCAGACAAGGGAAATTATTACCTGGTAATGTTTCGCAATCCCGATACGGATGGAGTACAATTTATGAGTCTGTCACCGGCACTCGTGCGGATCGTTGAATGGTTAAACGAAATGCCTATGAACATGGAAACTGTAACCCACTATATAGCAGAGGAACTGCAATTGCAAATAACCCCGGATATTTCAGCAATGATCAGCCGGTTTGTAACCGAAGCCCTGAAGAACAGATTAATTACAGGCTTTACAGCCGCCAACAATTAAACAAACCCAACATGAAAGTTTTAGAATTATATTACAAAGGAGTAAAAAATCTCGAAAAATTAAAAGACATACCCTTGTTACTGATAAGGCTGGTACTTGCCTATGGCTTTTATGTACCTGCCAAAATGAAATGGTCAGATATTAACAGTATAATCGATTGGTTCAAAACCTTGCACGTACCAGCGCCAGCTTTAAATGCTTACATGGCAGCATCTACCGAAGCAGCCGGTGTAATATTACTTGTGCTGGGACTCGGTACAAGAATTATATCCATACCATTAATGGTTGTAATGCTGGTTGCCATAAAAACCGTGCATTGGAGCAATGGATTTAATGCAGGTGACAATGGTTTTGAAATACCTCTGTATTATCTCATCATGCTGTTGTTACTGCTTGTTTATGGACCAGGCAGGATCAGCCTCGACAATCTCATTGGTAGAAAGATCAAAGGATGGAGAAGCTACAGTTACGCATAAAATAGTGAGTTCGTAGTACAGGTGAAAAATAAAAAAGTGAAAGGCGTTATGTCTTTCACTTTTTCATTTCTCATTCAACATTTTTCATTTCTCATTTTACCTCGCCAGATATCCACCATTCACAAAAATAGTTTGTGCGGTAACCCACTGTGCATCGGCAGAAGCCAGAAAACCAATAATAGGAACTATATCTTCAATCTTACCCAGTCGCTGTGCTACGCTCGCCTGAGTGGCTCTTGCTACTGACTCTGGCGTTTCAGCGCCATGATAAAAAGCGGTATCGATAGGCCCCGGTGCTACCACATTTACGGTTATACCCCGGTGCCCGATCTCTTTAGCCAGTGATCTCGTAAAATCCTCCAGCGGCGCTTTCGCTCCGGCATAAACAGAGTAGTAGGGGATAGTGGCGCCGAGTATGGTAGTGCCCATATTGATAATGCGCCCGTTATCGGCCATTACCCGTGCAGCCTCCTGCATCACAAAAAAAGCCGCTTTGGCATTGGTGCCAAACGACCGTTCAAAATCTTCTTCCGTAATTTCTGTAAATGGCTTTTTGATCACCAGTCCGGCATTATTGATAACAATATTCACCTGACCGAACGTTTTCATGGTATACGCAAACAATTCTTTTACCACCGGCACATTGGCCAGATCGCCTTCAAACAAACCTGCTTTTGCACCCAGGCTTTCAACCAAACGGGCAGTTTCTTCTGCATCGGCCCTCGATTTGTCATTATGATAATGGATAACAATATTGGCTCCTTTCTCAGCCAGATGCAGGGCAAAGGCCCTTCCCATGTTGCGGGCGGCTCCTGTTATAATGACCACGTTGCCGGTTAATTCCTTTTTTTGCTCCATATTTTCGACTGTTTTTATTGTTCTCAAAAATAGGAGCAGGCATCGCATACCCATTATAGCAAGGCGTTCAAATGCTGTAGTCAGACGTTCATTTTTCTTTCCTGATATTCTGTAGGCGTTATGCCGAATTGCTTTTTAAAAGCCTGCGAAAAGCTGGAGTGACTGCCATAGCCGACCTTTTCAAACACAATACCCGGTTTTTCAGCTGGGTTATTCAACAGACTCGCTGCCAGTTCCAGCCTTTGCTTCAGCAGCCATTGCACAGGAGACGTGCCATATATTTTAAAAAACTTTCGTTTGAAGGTAGATAGGCTCATATTGCAAAGAAAGGCGAGGTCTTCTACCGTAACCGGATTGCAGATATTATGTTCTGCCGCACTGCGCAACAACATTTCCTCATTAGTGGCGGCTACAGGTAACAGAGAATGAAATTTGGCAGGATTAAGATAAAGCAGATACAACAGCAGCTCGTCCAGTTTTAATTGTTTGAACTCAGCGGTTTTCAATGCATCCTGTTGCAGCATATGCTGAACAGATGCAATGTAATCACGCATGAAAGCATCTTGCCGGTATACCAGGAACGGAGCTTTGTTTCCACTGCCATCGCCTTTTTCATTAATGTACTTATCATGCTTCATCCTGAACTCCGATAGCTTTTCACTCGTAAAATAAATGACCAGACTATTGAACAGGCCATTGTCAGGAAGTACTTCAGAAATTAAACAATTGCCTTTTGAAAGAAAGATCAGGTCACCGGCTTCGAGATGCGCCACTTCACCAATGTTCAGTATTTTCTTTTTTCCGCTCAGCACAATATCTATCATGTTTTCATGGATGATGCTTTTGTTACGGGCAGATAACTGAGTAGCCCGGTAGGTGCGGAAAATCACCGGCATCTTCTTTTCTTCCTCAGTTGAAAAATCGTTCGGCAGGTTTTTTATGATCATGGAAAAGGAATATTCGTAAAATTAGGCGATTGAGGTACACAGACGAATATCCCTATTGTATATGGTCATGAAAAAGGATCGCCGGAAAAGCGATCCTGTTTTAGTTGTATTAAGACAGCAATATTAAAGGGAGAATGACCTTGTCATGGTACTGGTTACAGGAATTGTTACCGGATCGTTGGCCTTTCCGTTAACAGTCGCGGTATAAACCACTGTAAAAGGGTATTGGGCAGTAGTAACACCAGACATCGAAAGGTTAGCAGACGTAACCGCAGCCGTAGTCTCCAGTGTAAGGGCGCCATTTTGAAAATCGGATGTAGTGAAAGCAATGGTATTTTCATTCGAACGAACAACTCCATTCACTTTCCAGGTAGCAAAATTTTGATTGGGCAGCAGGGCATTGCAGGCTCCGGTGAATGAGCCCTGATTGCTGCCAGGTACAGGGGACAAGGTAATTTTAATTACAACAGTTTTAGTGGTTGGCGTATTATTACTTCCGCCACCACTGCTTTTTTTGCAGGAAAAAGCGCCTGTGATTAACAATACTGCTGTAATTACCGTAATGATTCTATTCATTGATTAATGTTTTTCAGGCACAAAATTGAAAGGATTGATAAAGAACTGCAATACCGGAAAAGCATGGTTTTTTTCTACTTGATTTTCAGTAGATCGGCAATGCCGGCTTATCGCTTCTATATTGAATTCTATGGTTTCTATATGTCTATCCCGACAAATCATGACAGGTTATGATGAAAGCGCTAACCTCAGTTATTAAAATTCATTATTATGTTCTTTCTTTGCCCGATCTTATGAAACAAATTCTGGTTATTATAGCCTTATTGATAGCGGTGGCAGGAAGAATGTCCGCACAGCAATTATTACCGCTTGCAGAAAAACAGTATACCGATAGTCTCACGAAAGTGTTGCAATCAGCCGCGTCAGACAGTAGTAAAGCAATGGCCAACTTCCTGCTGTGTGATTACTGGCGCACAAAAGATACCACCAAAAGTCGTGTGTACTTGTCGCAGGCACGCAAGCTGGCAGGCAATTATCCCTATCTGAAAGCCCTGTATCATTTTTACGAAGGACAGTTCTATTTCAACTCCGATCTGGCAAAAGCAGCAGAAGCCTTTCAGGCGGCTCAAACTGCCCTGCAGCCCTTCAAAACACCAGAGGCATATCAGAGTGCAGCAGCAGCCTGGTTCAATTATGCCATCATGAAGCGAAACGAAAAAGGCGACAGTTTCGTAACAGATATTCTGCTGAATAAATCCATTCCCCTTGCAGAAAAATCGGGGAATACAGAAAAGCTGGCTCACTTTTATGTTCAGCTCGCAACGCTGCTCATGAATAATGCCCGGTTCGACAAAGCAGAAATATATAATCAGAAAGCCATCGATCTGCTCAAGAACAAGTTTCCTGCTTCCACTATACTGCTGTTTGCTTATTTATCAGCTACCAGCACCTATATTTACGACAGCAAAAACGCAGCGGCTAAAATATGTCTCGACAAAGCCGCCGCTCTGCTCGCCCCTTATCCTGAATCAGTGAACTACCCGAATTACTATTATAACGAAGGGCTCTACTATACTGCAGTTAATCAGTTTGACAAAGCGCTTGTAAGTCTCGATAAAGGAATTACGCTCGCCGAACGTTATCACCAGGGGCCGTTGTTGCAGATCCTCATCTTCCGCAAATACAATATCTATCTTGAACAGAAACAATACGGCAAAGCCAGACAATTCTTAACCGGTCTGGTGAACAGTGGCGGCATGATGGCAGAAGCCAACAATCGCAGATCGTTGTATGCGCAGCTTACAAAGACTAATGAGCTCATGGGCGATATGAGGCAAGCCTATCACTGGTCTACATTATACAGCCATCTCAGCGACAGCTTGCATGAAGTAAGTTTCCATGAAAAAATAGCAGAGCTCGAAGCCCGTTTCAAAGACCGGGAGAACCAGCAAAAGATCACTACGCTTCAGCAGGAAAAAGCACGTCTTCAGCTTACTGCAAAGAACAGTCGCCTGTTCAACTGGTTGCTCAGCACTGCCTGTTTATTACTGCTCGTTATAATTGCCTTCTTCTGGTTTTTTCTCAGGAACCAGAAAAAGCTGCAACAACTCAAGGTTACCAAAGCCATGCTGGAAGGGGAGGAGCGTGAACAAACAAGAATGGCCCGCGAACTGCATGATGGTTTGGGCGGCATGCTGGCAGGTGTAAAGATCAACCTCTCTGGTTGGGTAGCAGGCAACCTGAAAGCACCACATGATCAGGAACTAAACAGGATCATCGGTCAACTCGATACTTCCGTAACAGAACTGCGACACATAGCCCGCAACATGATGCCCGAAAGCCTGCTGAAATTCGGACTGGAAACAGCACTGAAAGACCTTTGCGACTTTTATATGCGGGATGATCTGAGTATTTCATTCCAACCTTTCAATATAGACGAGCCGCTCTCGCTGGCTGCACAGATCAATGTCTACAGGATTGTTCAGGAAGTATTGTCTAACGCTATTAAGCATTCGCAGGCAAAGCACATTATTCTGCAATGCAGCCGTAACGGACAGGTATTCTTTATCACCGTAGAAGATGACGGAACAGGTTTTGATCAAACAGCAATAAAAAACAAAAAGAGTTTGGGACTGGCCAATGTAAAAAGCCGGGTAGATTATATGAAAGGAAAAATGGAAATCGATTCTGCAGCCGGAGAAGGAACAACTGTTAATATTGAATTACACGCGTATGCAGAGTAGTAAAATACAGGTGGTGCTGGTAGATGATCATCCGGTGCTTATAGAAGGTTTAAAGTCCATCTTACTCAATAATCTGGACGTTGATATAGCAGGTTGTTTTGAAACCGGAGAAGGCATTTTGAATTATATAGGATCACATAGCGTCGATATAATATTGCTTGATATTGCGCTTCCTGATATCAACGGCATTGTTCTCTGTCAGCAGATCAAGAAAAAGGCGCCCGGTACTGTTGTATTGATCTTCAGTAATCATGCGGAGCGAAGCATCATTATGCAGGCCGTTCAAAGTGGCGCCAGCGGATATCTGTTGAAAAATACCTCAGTAGATGAATTGCGCACTAGTTTTCACGATGCGCTCGATGGAAAGATAGTCTTCAGTAAAGAAGTGCAGGCGATCATCAGCCGTCCTTCAGCAAACGATCTCGAAGGGCCGCCGCAGCTTACGCGCCGCGAAAGGCAGGTTATTAAGTTGTTGTCGGAAGGCAAAACCAGTCTGCAGATCGGTGAAGAACTCTCAGTAAGTGCCCTCACTATCGACACCCACCGCCGCAATCTTATGCAGAAATTCGGAGTAAAAAATTCAGCCGGGCTTATAAAAGCGGCCATGGTTCACCGGTTAATATAAAATTGCCTCTATCGCATTCTAAAAAAAATAAATAATTCTGCACAATAATATTTATTTCCCTTAAGTGTTTGCATTTACCGCACAAACGTATTAGTTTGGCTGCTTTTAAGGCTCAATTAAACCCCCAACCCAACTACCCATGAAAATCAGTATACAACAGGCGCTTGGCAGCCTGTGTGTTTTGTTTTTGCTTTTAGCGCAGCCTGGTTACAGCCAAACCTTTGGAACGCCCAAACCAGCGGCGAATCCCTTTTCCGGAACGGGCGGCCTTGTAGGTACTTATTCCTCTATGCAAATAGTGAATGGCAATCCCGCTATCGCCGTTTATGATGTTACAAGGGCCAACCTGTGCTACGTGCGGGCTATCGATGCCAGCGGTACCACCTGGGGTACTCCCCTAATTATTGATGCCGGCAATTCTGTTGGTCAGTATATCTCCCTGCAGATAGTGAACGGCAATCCCGCTATTTCCTACTATGACGGTACCAATGCAGATCTGAAATATATACGGGCTACCGATGCGAGTGGCGCCACATGGGGTCCGTCAATAACCATTGATGCCGCCGGGACTGTTGGCACGTTTACCTCCCTGCAGATAGTGAACGGCAACCCTGCTATTTCTTATTATGATGCCACGAATGCCGATCTGAAATATGTACGGGCTACCGATGCAAACGGCGCCACCTGGGGTACGCCGCAAACTATTGATGCCGCCGGGACCGTTGGCCAGTATACCTCTCTACAGATAGTGAATGGGAACCCTGCTATTTCTTATTATGACGGTACGAATCTCCACTTAAAATATGTACGGGCTACCGATGCCAGCGGCGCCACCTGGGGCACATCAACAACTATTGATGCTACCGGTTCTGTTGGCCAGTACACCTCCCTGCAGATAGTGAACGGCAACCCTGCTATTTCTTATTATGACGGTACGAATCTCCACTTAAAATATGTACGGGCTACCGATGCCAGCGGCGCCACCTGGGGCACGCCAACAACTATTGATGCTACCGGGAATGTTGGTACGTATACTTCCCTGCAGATAGTAAATGGGAACCCTGCTATTTCTTATAATGACGGTACGAATGTCGACCTGAAATATGTACGGGCTACCGATGCGAGTGGTGCCACCTGGGGCACGCCAACAACTGTTGATGCTCCCGGGAATGTTGGTACGTATACTTCCCTGCAGATAGTGAATGGGAACCCTGCTATTTCTTATTATGACGGTACCAATGGCAACCTGAAATATATACGTGCCACCGATGCCAGTGGCGCCACCTGGGGCACGTCGCTATCGTGGGGTGTGGCGGGCTCATGGGGACAAACGAATTCCCTGCAATTGGTAAATGGTAATCCGGCTATATCTTTTTATGATAATACAAATGGCGATCTGAAATATGTACGGGCTGCTGATGCGAGTGGCGCCACCTGGGGCACGCCAACAACTATTGATGCTCCCGGGAATGTTGGCGTGTTTTCCTCCCTGCAGATAGTGAATGGCAACCCGGCTATTTCTTATTATGATCTCACGAATACCAACCTGAAATATGTACGGGCTACCGATGCGAGTGGCGCCACCTGGGGCACGCCAATAACTATTGATGCTACCGGTACAGTTGGCCAGTTTACCTCTCTACAGATAGTGAATGGCAACCCCGCTATTGCTTATTATGACGGTACCAATGCAGATCTGAAATATGTACGGGCTACCGATGCCAGCGGCGCCACCTGGGGCACGCCAATAACTATTGATGCTCCCGGTACAGGTGGCCAGTATGCCTCGATGCAGATAGTGAATGGGAACCCTGCTATTTCTTATTATAACAATACGAATTTCATCCTGAAATATGTACGGGCTACCGATGCCAGCGGCGCCACCTGGGGTACGCCACAAACTCTTGATGCTACCAGTACAGTTGGTCAGTATGCCTCACTGAAGATAGTGAATGGGAACCCTGCTATTTCTTATTATGACAATACGAATTTCATCCTGAAATATGTACGGGCTACCGATGCCAGCGGCGCCACCTGGGGCACGCCAACAACTCTTGATGCTACCGGTTCTGTTGGGCAGTATGCCTCGATGCAGATAGTGAACGGTAACCCCGCTATTTCTTATTATGATGCAACGAATCGCGACCTGAAATATGTACGGGCTACCGATGCCAGCGGCACTACCTGGGGCACGTCACAAACTTTAGCCAGCACGGGTAATACAGGGCAGTATACCAGCATGATCAGCCAGGGAACCGGCGCTGCCATTGCATACTATGATGTCAGCGAGTCGTTGCCCTATTTTGTGGCTTCTACCGATTTTGTATCGCTGCCTGTAACAGTTACGCACATAGCAGGCCAATGGAAAAACACCGCCATTCTGCTCAACTGGCAGGTAGCCGGTGAAAGCGATATTGAGAGCTATGTAGTAGAACGTTCCGGTGATGGAATAGCTTTTTTACCACTGGGCACTGTAGCGGCTACGGATGCTATTGGTACTAAAAATTATTCTTACCCCGATGCTTCACCGCTTACAGGTACGAATTTTTATCGCCTGCGAATAATAGACAACTCAGGCGCTGCACGCTACTCTTCTATAGTGACCATGAAATTGGCCAGTGAGGCCGGTCAGCATATCAGTGTTTATCCCAACCCGGTAAAAAGCAATACCATTCAATACGAAGTCAACCTTCCTGCCGGGGACTATACGCTGAAAGTAGTAAACAGTGCAGGTGTTGCGGTTACTGCGGGTACTTATAAACACAGTGGAGGAACTATTGTAAATGTGTTACCCGTTCCCCATTTACCTGCAGGTTTATATCACCTGATCATTAGCAATAACAAAACGCAGGTAAGCAGCCATTTTGTGAAATAGCCGGATCCTGTTAGTATAGAATGAGGCCACTTCGAATAGCTTCGGAGTGGCCTCTTAATTTTACTGGTCTATCTATTCTATCTTGTATTGATATACTTATTGTTTCAGCAGTTTTTTCTGTAATAACTGGTTGTTACCTTCCGTAACTTCCAGCACATAGATGCCCGATGCAAGACCTGCCGGAACATTGATATGCAATGACTGGAAGCCTGCTGCCAGTTTTTGAAAGGTACTGAACACGGTTCGGCCGTATAGATCAAACAGTCGTACCTGTACTGCTGCGGCTGTATTCAACTGTAGCTGCACGTTCAACGTTGAAACGAACGGATTGGGTTGCACCGTTACTCCCTTTGCACTAAGTTGGGTATTGCCGGTTGTAGTTATCATCCTGGCGCCTTGTGTTCTTGCACTGTCCGACCAAAAACAAGTGGCCTGGTTGCCCGGTTGTGCCGGATCGTCGGAGTAAATTATCTGCGTATTTCCATTCAAATCAGAAAAGGTTGCTTTAGCCTGATTACAGATTGTTTGTAGCGGTTGTGTTACTATCCTGTATTTGATCACCGCTTTGTTGGCATCACCTTGCCTGATAATACCAGCCAATTCTCCGGGTGAATTAATCGACTGACCCCCGGTTACAGAAAAGCGCATGGCTGAGGCTACATCTGTTACAGTTGTACCATTCATTGTTGTGGAAGCAGCCAGATAGGAGCTATTTGCAGGAATAGCATCAAATAATTTTACACCGGTTGCATTGATGTTTCCTGTGTTAACCACTTCAATAGTATATTCAATGGTATCACCCGATGCTACGTTCGCGTTACCGCTGGTATTCCTGTATGATGTATTCACTTGTATAACAGGTTGCAGTATCGGGAAGGCGCAACTGGTGTAATCACCGCTCGCCCAAACATTGGCAGTGTCGCTTGTGATGGAAGCAGCGCTCATGGTAGCCAGGTTTACTTTATAAACATTCTGATAGGAGCCTCCTATGTAAATATTACCTGCCGTATCGGTGGCCACTGAAGTGGTGGATCCTGAAGGTACAGGGTTCATTGTACCGAGGTAAGTGGCTACATTGGTAGCAGGATTGATCCTGTACATCTTTCCGGAATTAACTACCAAATACAATTTGCCCGCTCCATCGCTAAAAATGTCTCCCCCTCCTTCGGTCAGCACATTATTGGAGCCATTAATGGCATCATTCACCAATGACCCTAACCGGTTGATTACCGGAAGGCCGGTGGAAGCATTAATGGAAAAACGGATAAGGTCCTGGGCGTTTGAAGTAACTGCATAGCCGTACCCGTCAGCAGCAAAAGTCATCCGGTTAATATTATAACCAGAAGTGGTATTTGTTTCAAGCGGGTAACCAACAAATCTTTTTGCCGCAACAGGGCTGGCGCTTAAGTCTATATAACAAAGGTCCGCCGCAGGACTGCTAACGTTGTTAACGAAATAGATCCTGTTTGAATTTTTGTCGTAGCCCAAAGCAGCAACATTTGTCAGTACACTACCTGCTGCTAATGATGCACCGGTAACCGCATTATAACACGGTCCGGTAGGGCCGGCAAAGATAGTAGTGCCTCCTGTTCCGTTTTCAGTACTCACGGTTCTGATATTGTTGTAAACACCGGAGCTGCCGGAAGTATTAATGGCTGTAGACTGATAAACAGCAGAACAGCCAGCGTCAGGTACCAGCGGAGTAAATACTGTATTGGAATTTTGAATAAAGCTGACACCGCTATTGATTGCATCACAGGTGGCGTTGTTACTAATTGTGCCCGCATTAGCAATTACCTTAACCAGGTATTGTACTTTAGCATAAGCACCGGGGCCCAGTATGCCTGGTCCATAGGAGATCGAATTAATTAACCCGCCCGAACCGGCAAAGGGCATTTTGCCATTTACATCAGATATCGAAGCATCGTTTAGCGAGGTTGAGCCTGTTACATAGGATGTTCCTGCCGGAATGTTGTTGTAAAACCTGCAACTGGTAAAATTCGTTGTACCCGTATTCGTGGTATAAATAGTATATACCAGTATATCACCTGCAGAAGCAGGTAAGTCATTTCCCCCTTTTGTTGAATCATAAACAGGGGATATGTTTACCTGAAGCTGCGCATTTGTTCTGGTTGCCATACCCATGGATAGCAACAAAGCAATAAGGAAAAGTTTAATGGAACAGAATTTGGTCTGCATAAATAAGGATTTGGTGAATAAAAGATCTTCATCATTGTCGCATGCAAGCCAAGGCCCAATTACAGATGATCTGTAACTGGTAAGTACAGTTTACCTTGTTTAATTTTAGAGGAATAAAATAGTGCGAAGAAGGAGAGGAACGTGTTTCGAGGCCGCAAGGTATTTGTTTTGATACAATGGGGTTATCGAAATACTTGGATGTTGCGTGGAGATGATTTTATATATATGCGACGATGAATATAAAAATTATTGCATCACATTAATCGCTCTCGGCTCAAACCGATAGTATCTTCTAAAAAACAGAATGATCGCCAGTACGAAAAACAAAATAGAAAGCGCATATAGCTGCCGCGCCACCATCGCAATAATAACGGCAAAGAATATTTGTGCAACCGTTTTAAGATAATCCTTCAAACCGGAGTAATTATACAACTGAAGACTATTTAACAGTAATAGAATTCCGTATCCGAAAAATATAAAGAAAGCAGCTTCTAAATAACTTAAGGCCGCAGGTGTGCGCGATATGATTATAACTATTTCAGGAATAAAAAGACAAAAATACAGCCATGCATACTGGAAGAACCGCCGGTTGAGCGAAACCGGAAATCCCCTGTAAAAACTCATGCGTGTGTTTTCCATTTCTTTTAACCTGTGAATAAGCACTCCATGCCCCAGCATACCTGCGCTGAAGAAAAATACCTCCATCCTTACGTCCTGATCACGTGCAGGGTTGCGATTGGCTAACATCAGGTACAACGTTAAACAGTTATAGAGCTTAATCACGAAAAACAGCACCTTACAGTTTTGGAAGATATAACTCGTTAGAAAGTTTGTATAACGTTTTCGTTTCGATAAGGATGGCAGCTTCCATTTAATGGCGGTTAGTTCAGGATGTTGAATCAGATAAAGGAACCTCCATGCGAATGCCGCACAAACTGCCAGGTTGAATACCAGCAGCAGATTCGATTGAACATACCAGTGCTCATGATAACTAACGCCCATGATGATGATAAGATATGACAGCACGGGCAGAAAGAGCACCAGTTGTACCTGTAACAATAGCCAATAAAGATGGCGTGCGTTTGTGTGAGCCAGCATATATAGATAAGAGAAGGCTGGCTTTCGCAGCGTATCTGTAAAAAACTGCGAGCACTTTAGGGCGTAGAGTAACCATGCTGCCTGCACCGCCGCCATAAAGGAAATATTCAGCATCATCCCTCTGATCAGCGAGTAATGATATTCCAGCAAGCCAACCATATTAGCCCTTCCCACTGCCAGGGTCATCATATAAGTGAAAAAGCCAAGCAGGGCTGCGTTTTTGCGGTAGAATGGTTTCACCACTGAGGCGAATAATACGCTTCGTTGAATGCTCATTTGCTGAAATGAATTGTTTGACCGGTAATTACTAATTCCCTGTTTACTAATGTCTCTGATAAAAATGGCTGATGTGAGCTGAAGATAAAGCTGGTACCATATTCCTGCTTGTATTCGTTTATAAGATCGGGCAATGAATGTACCGCTTCTGTATCGAGGGTGGCCAGCGGTTCGTCAAGAAGGATCAAAGGCACCTGTCCGATAAATGCAAGAAGCAAAGACAGTCTTTTAACCATCCCGCTTGAATAAGCCCCGATCTGGGTTTCGAGGTTCTGACCAAGCCCTGAAAAAGCGACCAGTTTTTTTACCTGTTGATCGGGTGCTTTTCTGATGTCCTGATAAAAAGAAACCAGATCGCTACCCGTAATAAAAGATGGATATAGTGGCTCTGCTTCTGCAAAACTCACCAGTCGCCTGTAATCGGCAGGTTGCTTTTTTATACTGATATCATTGAGGAATGCATCGCCGTTAAAAGGCGTTATACCTGCGAGGATCTTTAAAAATGTAGTTTTTCCGGAACCATTAATGCCACTAACCCAATAGATGCCCTTTTCAATCTGTAGTTCCGGTATTTTCAGTACTGATTTTCCGTCGTAGCGTTTTTCTACCTGATGTAAACGGATCATACTAATATTTGCCAATTAGTATGATTTCCGGGCAAAAAGTTTCAGGATGGGGTAGGGTTTTTAACCGATCTTTAATATAATAGCCTATACTCATTCGGCGTATATCCTACCTTCTGCTTAAACAACCGAGTAAAATGCTGCGGGTATTTAAATCCCAGCTCATACGCTATTTCACTAACAGACTTATCCGCATTAAATATTCTTTCTTTTGCTATGTCGATCACTTTCGACTGAATATATTCCTGCGCCGACTTGCCTGTTTCTTTTTTTATCAGGTCGCCGAAGTAATTGGCAGACAGGTTCAGTTCGCGGGCGCTCCAGGCCACAGATGGCAATCCGTCTGTTTGCGGCTTATCCGATGCAAAGAAATCATTTAGTAACGCTTCAAACTTTTCCAGAATGCCTTTATGCGCAGTATCGCGGGTGATGAATTGTCTGTCGTAAAAACGGGTGCAATAATTAAGGAATAGTTCGATGTTCGATGCGATCAGTGTTTTGCTGTGTTTGTCGATCGCATGCTCCAGTTCGTATTCAATTTTACTAAAACAGTCGAGTACTAATTGCCGCTCTTTTTCTGAAAGATGTAATGCTTCATTAACATCGTAAGAAAAGAAAGAATAGTCGTGCATCTGTCTGCCTAAAGAAGTGCCTTTAATAAGATCGGGGTGAAAGGCCAATACCCAGCCTTTCGATGAAAATTCTTTTACTCCTGGTTCTACGCCTACTACTTGCCCCGGTGCAATAAATACCAGCGTTCCTTCCTGGTAATCGTAGTGACTGCGTCCATATCGTAAGTCTCTGCCTTTAAATTCTTTCAGAAAGATGGCATACAACCCATAATTATACCGGCCGCCAGGGATAGGCCTGGCGGCCGACAGGTCGATAACCGTAACTAGCGGATGTAACGTTGGCATGCCACGAAGGTCATTAAATTGGGCAACGCTTTCCAGTTTCACTATTTCTTCCATAAGTTGCTTTTTGTGTTACAAAGCTACTATATCCTGCGGTTTTCAGGTAGCTGCCAAAACGGGATCAGTGATTTTGGTAGGGAATACCGTAATCTGTATACAAACCGGCCCGTAAATCTGTTACAACTTTGCAGCAACAATAACAACAAAAAGAATTTAGTATGAAAAAACGCATATTAGGAAAAAGTGGCCTCGAAGTATCGGCTCTTGGTTATGGTGCTATGGGATTAACTTTTGCTTACGGGCCTGCTACCGACAAACAGGAAGCCATCAAACTGTTACGGGCAGCGTTTGATGCAGGTATAACTTTCTTCGACACTGCCGAAGCCTACGGACCTTATGAAAATGAAGAGTTACTGGGAGAGGCACTGGCGCCTTTTCGGGATCAGGTAGTGATCGCTACCAAATTTGGATTGAAAGAGGGTAAGCCTGCATTAGGTACCGACAGCAGACCCGATACTATTAAAGCAGTTGCCGATGCATCTTTGAAAAGGTTAAAAACTGATTATATCGATCTGTTCTATCAGCATCGTGTTGACACGAACGTGCCCATTGAAGATGTGGCCGGAACCATACAGGATTTGATGAAGGCCGGAAAAGTAAAACACTGGGGGTTGTCAGAAGCCGGTGTACAAACCATTCGCAGGGCGCATAATGTGCAGCCGGTTGCTGCATTGCAGAATGAATACTCTTTGTGGTGGCGTGAACCGGAAAAAGAAGTGATGCCTTTGCTGGAAGAATTAGGAATTGGCCTTGTGGCTTTCAGTCCGTTGGGAAAGGGATTTTTAACCGGCGCCATCGATGCAAACACACAGTTTGGCAGTAGCGATTTCAGGAATATTGCGCCCCGCTTTACTGAAGAAAACCGAAAGGCCAACCAACCGCTTGTTGATCTGCTAAAATCTATTGCGGCTGCAAGGAATGCCACACCTGCACAAATTGCCCTGGCATGGGTGCTTGCCAAGAAACCCTGGATTGTACCCATTCCCGGAACAACAAAGTTGCACCGGTTGCAGGAGAACGTTGCATCGGTATCCATTGAGCTTTCTGCCAGTGATCTCAATGAAATTGAAAACGCAACGGCACAGATCACTGTGCAAGGTGCAAGGTATCCGGAAGAGTTTCAGAAGTTGGTAGGGAAGTGAGGGGGTGATTTGAACTCAGTCTGCCAAATCGTCCGTCCACGCTTTAACGAAGGCGTTTCGCGCAGGAATCGGCTAGTTGGGAGGACCTATTATAAGACATTGCACATTTTGATTGAAATCAATAATTTAATCAACCAATAATAAATTAGCAAATAGGCGTTAGAGGGAGGTGTTGCAAGTTGCCCTATGCCGTGGTATTTAGCCAACCGGTATCGACTGGCATATTACAATTATTTTCATTATTTTGTAAGCTTACAAAATACCCTAAACGTGCCGAATCCCGTTCGAGAAAAGAAGACCGCTGTTACCTCTATAAAACCGTCACTTGCCATTAAAGCACTAGGCTTGGTGTTTATTGCTGCAGCAGCCGCTATCGTATTAACTATTAAATGCCTTAGCAGCGCTCAATATGCGATTTTCTATGTGTTACTTGGCCTCGGATCAGGTGCATTTCTTTACAGAAGTGCGCAACAAACAAGGTTCTCGTTCAGATCGTATAATTTCAATGTTGTGTTTATTGGATGCATAGCGGTGCCCGCCGCCTTGATTGTTTACAATCCCATTGATAGATATAAAGGGTCGGGTTGCGATACGGCAACCAGCGTAACCGTTTTTGTACATGGCAAAAAAGGATTACAGGATATAATTTTACGGGATAAAGGGCACGTGATGATGGACCTGCAGGGCGAAAGAAAACGAGAGTCAATTGATGAAAAAGGACAGGCAGTTTTTCACAATTTGCGTGTGGGTGATAAGGTGCTGCTAAACATAGATTTTTCGGAGCCGTATAAAGCTGTTTATCCCGATTCGGCGTATACTGTAACACCGGATGGTCGGATATATTTACTCGTTGCATTGCAGGGCATAGATAAAGTTCGGGGCATGGTCTTGTATAATGAAGAACCATTGTCTGACGTCACCATTAAAATTGACGATCTCACCAGTAAAAGCGACGAAACCGGCCATTATTCCATCCCTATTCCGGAATCACTCCAGGCTCAGGAGTATAAAGTATGGTTCATTAAAAAAGGATTTAAAGCAAAATCTGTTATAAGCTATCCTCAAACCGGGCAATCGTTAAATATTGTAATGGAAAAATGATGTCCGTACCCACCAATCAAAACACCTTGACTATGCGATCGTTACTTTTGTGTTGTTTGTTCTTTCATGCGTTTAATCTTGCGGCCCAACAAAGCAATGTCAATGGCATTGTTTCTATACATAATAGTGAAACGGAGACGGGCAAACGGCTTTATGTGGTAAACGCACAGGTAGAAGATGATTTTGGCAAGGCGCAACCGGCTATTACGGATGTAAATGGTCAGTTTAAGCTGATATATGTGGGGGCGCACGAAGGGCTAACGGTTTCTTTCACGGTAAAAAAAACTGGTTTGGAAGTGGTGAATATGAATGATCTGCATGCCATTGCCGGTCAAACCGACTGGGTAAAGATCAGCATGGCTCCTCCCGAAAAAATAGCAGAGTACCGGCGGCAGATCTACCAGGTTGGTAAAACAGAAGCGGAGAAACGGCTGGAAAGGAAGGTAGAAGAAACAACAAATCAGTTAACGGCGCTCCGAAAACAGCACCTTCGAAACGACGCCCGCATAGATCAGCTTATGCAACAATTGCAGGAGTTGGATGAGCGACATAAGAAAATTGAAGCGCAGGCGACTGAACTGGCTAATAAATATTCGCCGCTTAACCTGGATGATGTTTCCCCACTTTTCCGCCAGGCCTTCAAACTATTTCAGAAAGGAGATTTGGATTCTTCCTTGTCACTGCTGGCAAGTGTGAACCTTCCAAAAATGGTAGATGATATATTGACAGAGCGGGGCAAAGTTGCCAATTTGCTTACAGAGGTACATCATCGGGATAGCACTGAAAAGCAAAGAACAAAAGACGCTACTGCAACAATTAAGTTTAAAGCCGATCTGCATACCACCCGTTTTGAATTCGACAGCGCACGGAATTTATACAAGCTCCTGATAAAGCTCGATACCCTGAATTACCATAGCTACTTTGATTACGCATTGTTTCTGGATGAGCTGAATGATAAGTCTGCTGCACTGAACCTTTACTTAAGGGCTCTTGAGTTAATACAGAGGGCTAATGATAGCACCACTGGCGATAAAAGAAGGTTCCTTGCTGAAACTTATAATAACCTGGGATTGGTGTATAAAACCTTATTGGATTTTGATAAAGCTGGAGCAGCCCTTGAGAAATCCCTGGACCTGTATGCCGCATTGGCAAGGGAAGAGCCACAATTATATGAAGAGAAGGTGTCCACTACCTATAATAACCTGGCAATATATTACAGTAGTATTTTGAAATTCGGTCTTGCGGAAAACGCCCATTTGAAAGCATTGGAAATATTTCAGAAGGTAAAAACGAACAATCCAATGCAGTACGAATTTGACCTGGCTAAATTACTGATCAACCTGGGACATTTTTATTGGGAGACAAAGGATTTCAACAAAGCTCAGGTGGCATATAACAGGGCGGTTGCGTTATTGCAACCACTGGGAAAAAAGGAAACAAGGGAGTATCAGGCTGTTTGGGCTACCCTGCAAATTAATATTGGTAACAACTCGGCACAAAAGCACCAATTTGTTGAAGCGAAGAATGCTTTACTGCAGGCGTATGCTATCTACGAAAAGCTGTCTGCGTCTAATCCGTATACCTATATGACAGATTTCAGTTCAGTTTGCAGCGCCATAGGTTTGCTATTTGCGAAGGCAAACGACTTTATTAATGCAGAAACCTATTTTAGAAAGGCGTATACTATCGATACCGAATTGGTACGGTCAAATCCCCTGGTATATAGCGCCGGCCTTACTTATACGGTTAATAATTTGGCTGCTCTTTATATAGAGAAAAATGACATTGTGCGTGCCACTGCTACTTTTAACGACATACTAGCTATATATAAAGATTTGAATGTAGAAAACTCGGAAATATTTAAACCTCGAATTGCCGATTTGTATGGAGGTTATGGACTGCTATATCATAAAGCACATGATTATAAACGTGCCGAAGCCTCGTATTTGAAATCCCTCGAGCTATATAATGAAGTATTCAACAACAATCCGGTATATAAAACCGAAATTTCCAACAGGCAAAATAATCTCGGAGGACTATATTTTGATATGGGAGATTTTGACAAGGCGAAAATGATTTATAAAGGATGTTTGGATTGGCGGAAGCGATTGGCTGAACAGGACCCGTTTGCCTGGTTGCCGGAGGTAGCCAATTCCTTAAATAGCCTGGGTAATGTATATAGCAATACAAATGAGTTGGATAGCGCCGCGTTTTATTATAATTCAGCTCTCGAAATATACCGGAAATTGGCAAAAGACCATCCGGAGGTGTACGCGGTTGATTTGGCGACGACCCTGAATAACCTTGGTAATTTTTACAGGTTGACAAAAGACTATTCTCGTGCTACTGCGGCGTTTGATGAAGCGATACAGATATACAAAGAACTTTATAAAAATCAACCTGCTATTTATGACGATGACCTGGCAAAGACCCTGAGCAATGCTGGCTTTGTGTATCAGGATTTAACAGAGTATACCAAGGCAGAGTCTTTTTTTAAAGAAGCACTGGACCTTTTTAAACAAATAGCTGTTAGAAATAACCGGCTATACGATGAGGACGTGGGCAATAGCTATAACCATCTTGGATTACTCTATTTTGTCTTGAATGATCTGGAAAAAGCAGAACCGGTATTTCAACAGGCCATTGCTATCAGGAAGCATCTGGCAAAAGAATCGCCAGAATTGTACGAAGTTGACCTGGCTCAAAGTCTTATGTACTTTGGGTACTTGTATAATTCCAACAAGAATTATGTTCAGGCAGATTATTGGATGAAAGAATCGTCTGATATATGGGACAAACATGCCCGCGAACATATAGACGAATGGAAACTTAACAAACGTGCTTTGTTGGAGCTGTACTATACCGTATTGGATACAATAACCGTGTTAAAGGAAAGAATTGTGTGGCAGCAAAAAGCATACGAGGTGTCCTTAAAATATTATGAGGGAATGCGCAATGCAGAAGAGTCTCAGCGGGAATTTATATATGCCAGTTCTCAACTTACCTGGTATTATACATTAAACGGCGAGTTCGCAAAAGCAGAACAAGTTGCAAAAAGCGCACTTGTGGGTGGTAAAACCGGATGGCTAATAGCCAGACTGGCGCATACACTTCTTTTGCAGGGAAAGTATGATGATGCTGCAAAGCTTTATCTGGAAATAAAGACTCAAAAGAATGAATCGGGTGATCAATTTGGCGCTGTTTGTATAAAGGAATTGGATTTACTTGAAAATGTGGGGATCACAAATAAAGATTTCAACAGGGTCCGTTCCCTATTAAAGAACTAAGGCTTTAATAAGTTCGACATTTGTCCGGTTTCATTTTCGCCCCTTGCAAAATGCCATAATGAACTTTATAAATAAATTACTTTTAAATAATCAATTGCGAGGCTTACTTTGCTCCCCGCACCAAATCCAATTAAATCTCCATAAAACGGAGTGAAAGGCATTTGATAGAATTGTGTGCCGTTAACAAAAAATGAATAAGTGCTGCCTGTTTTCCTGATTATATACACATTGAAGTCGTCTGGGTTAAGTATGGTTTTTTGTAACGAACCGCTCTTCGTTATACAATCACTCTGATTTTTCCCGGTGCAGAGTTCTACAGAAGCAAAACCATCTTTAGCGAATGTAAAGTAATAGCCATTCATCGCTTCCCGGCCCCAAAAGAGCATACTGTAGTAATTTTTGTGATCGGAATGGCCACTTAAAATTTTTATTCGCGTTTCTATTTCAAAATCTTTGTGAGTATCAATTTTCACTTCCCGTGCTTCTCCATAAGCATGGCCTACAGCAGTTAAGTAATAAAGCCCACTATCAATTCTTGAGCGTTGCTTCTTATTCTCGCCGACTGTCCAGTTGTTTGCATTGTTCTTAAAGTCATCAAAGAAAATAACGCCAGGAACAGAAGTACCCCTTTGTACCACCACGGTTGATTGATTGGGCGCAACTGGTTGACCTAAACAATTAGAAATAGTAAATAATGCAATAAGTCCGATTATTATTTTCATGAGTAAGTATTCATTTATGCTCAGCAGATCAGCAACAACCTATTCTGCCCGGATTCCTCTGGTGCACGGTGAACACAAGGAAGAACCTGACTTTCAGGATGATCAACCGCCAACCTCCATAAGTGACCAAGGCCTAAGTTTATTGTACGTGCATTAGGATCAGCCTGATAATGCAGATCAAAGAAATGTTCGCTTAAAAACGATTCAAAACCTTCATCTGTTCCATGATATAGTTTTTTGAGTTCATTACGTATTTCCGGAATAAGAACTTTCTTTTCGCCTTGTGAATTTGGCAATATCTCACTCGGCTCACCATAGTAAGTGCATAAAAAAGTATCGGTTGGTATAGGAGACCGGTCTACATGAAAAGAATAAACATCGGTTGGAAAAAACGGCTGGGTTTCATCCCTGTCATAGCACTTGATGACATTAAGGCTTGGCGATGCGCCATGAGCTTTCAATAACTTCAGGTCATTTAAAAGAATTTCACGTGCCAGTTGCCCTTGTTCACTCAGCTGAAGTTCAAGAAGTTCCTCTTGTTCAATGGCCGTTATATTTCCGCTTAGCGCTACCTTTTTAACAATCTCAGAATAATCACCTGGTAGTTTACGCGTCCAGCAAATCGCATTAATTACTCCACCAAATGGCGTAGAAACCAGGTCCTGGAAATTCGTGACATAGCGAATTTGATTCTCAGCATGAGGTAAGTCTGTCATAATAGTTAATGTAAATATAGATCATTTGGAAAATAGATGCTTTGGTAGGTTTCACCGCAATTACTAACTTTAAAACCAGTATGTATATCAATACTTCTAAGGGCAGATTTATTATTCGTGAAGCTACGCCTGCCGACCTGCAACAACTTGTACAGGTGCATGTAACTTCATGGAACGCTACTTATCCAAATCATCATCCTAAGCCGACACCCGAAATAAGAACAGCGCAATGGAAAAAAAGATTTGAGAGCAGAGAAGAAAACTGGTTTTGCTACGTGGCTCAGCATGAAGAAGGGGAGATTGCAGGTTTTGCCACTGGTAATAATTTTTTACATGACAAGCTTCCGTATAAAGGAGAGTTGAATAAAATTCATTTTCTAAAATTTTATCAGCGACTAGGTTTAGGGCGCTTGCTTGTAGCAAGAGCTGCAGAACAGTTTTTGAAAATTGGAATTGATTCTATGATACTTTTTGCGGATTCTCAAAATCCTAATATTCGTTTTTATGAAAAGCTTGGCGGCGAGAGATTATTAGATGAAAAAGGAATTTTTCATGGAGCTTACGGGTGGAAGGATATAAGACCTCTACTGAAGGTGTAAATTCTACAACCGCCACGCGAAAAGGATGGGCCATCTTATTTTTAGATTAAACACCCCTTTTCCTGCTGTTATTTCCCTATGTTTGGAAAATAAGGCGAAGCAATTAAATAAAATGACAAAACAAACAAACCATCCCTTCATCCTTGGTCTTAAGGCTTACAATCTTACCGTAGAAATTCATCATCATTCGGCATATCAAATTGTACTGTCAAACGATACCCCGTTCACTTCAACTATCAACGGACAATTATGTGAACGCATTCACGGTTTTTTGATAAAGCCACATGTTCCCCATTTTTGTGTTGCCGAAAAAGGATCATTAAATGTTTTAAACATAGAGCCCTATTCTGTTATTGGCCTGGAACTTTCAGGCATGTTTGAAACAAATAGGGATTATGTTGTATTTGATTCCCCCACTGAAACCAGTACATTTTTTCAAACAGGTAAAGACACTTTCGATATTAACATCATCATTAATGCCTTGCTTTCAAAATTGCCAACCATAGAATATGATGAGAGAGTCACCAAAATAGTTGACTACATTAAGGCCAATTACTTTAAGCAGGATATAGCACCGCAAACATTTGCTGATATAGTTTTTCTTTCCCCTTCCCGTTTGGCATCTCTGTTCAAAGAGCAAACAGGCAGCAGTTTGTCAAAATACCTGCTCTGGACAAGGCTGCGCCAGGTAGTTTACCTGGCACTTTCTGACAAAGACAGAAGTCTTACCGATATTGCTTATGATACCGGTTTTTATGACCTTCCTCAATTGAATAAATATATGTATGAAATGTTCGGTATGCCACCAAAAGCTTTGAAGTTTAATAGCGATTTGATACAAGTGTATTGACCCGTAGTTCCGAAAGAATTTCATATCAGCTTGATTTGTTAACCCAGGTGTACCGATTTGGCGGTTAGCTTGTAGAACTTTGTGTCATAATCAAAACAAAAATATTATGACACGGAGAATATCAATCGCAATCGCTTTGCTGACAGGATTAGGAATGATCTTTATCGGTGTAAGATTTTTAATAGCACCTGAACCCGCAGAGGCTGGTTTCGGCCTTCACTTCAACGAACAGGGCGACTACTCTTTTCATTACATCAAAGGCATCCGTGACCTGTTTTCAGGTATAGCCATTTGCCTGCTTATATTTAGTAAGCAAATAAAAGCATTAGGGCTAATACTTTTGGCCGGAGCAATTATTCCCACTGCAGACATGCTTATTGTTCTAAGTAAACCATATAATGGTATAGCACAGGCAATGGCCCATATAACTGCCATTATCATCTGCTCAGTAGTAGGGACCATTCTTCTGATAAACAAACGCGCCTGAAATATATAATTCCTTTTTACGAGGCACTTGTATTTGCAACTGCCTTTTTTTATGGGCTAAACCCACAATAGTGATCTGATACAAGTTTCCCATCAGCGTAATTTCCAACTTTGTGCTATCAATAAACAATTAAAAAATAGCACAATGAAAGCAATAGCATACGCACAATTTGGAAACACAGATGTTTTACAAACAGTAGAAGAACCAAAACCCGCCATCAAAGCAAATGAAGTTTTGGTAAAAGTAAAAGCAGTTTCCATCAATCCTATGGATTGGAAAATCAGAAAAGGGGAAATGAAATTGATGTCTGGTTCAAAATTCCCGAAACACACAGGTGTTGACTTTGCAGGGATTATTGAAGATGCCGGAAATTCAGATTTCAAACCAGGAGATGAGGTTTTTGGAGTAGTAAAAAACAATATGAAAGATGGAGCATTAGCTGAATATGTTGCTGTTCCATCAACGTTAGTTTGGAAAAAGCCGGCACACATCAGTTTCGCACAAGCTGCATCTATTCCCATTGTTGGTTTTGCCGCTGTTACCGCATTAGAAAAAATTGGGCCCATTAATCCTAAAACTAAGATTTTAGTAAACGGCGCAACAGGCGGTTTCGGAATGTTTTTGTTGCAATTATTAAAGGAGCAAGGTGCAGATGTAACTGCAACTGCCAGCACAAAATCTCTTGAGTATGCAAGAAATTGGGGAGCAAATTCAGTAATAGATTATACCAAAGAAAACATCCTTTCTCAAAATATAGTGTACGATATTATAATTGATTTGTCGGGCAAAATGGGTTATGCCAATGCTAAAAAAATAATGAAAGCCAAAGCATTATTTTTAAATCCCGTTCCCCAGCCCATTGACATTCCCACATCACTTGTCAAAAATCTATTTACAGGCAAAAAGCACATTGTAATACTCTCAAGTTCCTCAGCAAAAAAAATGGATGTTTTGATAAATGCAATAAACAAAGGGTTGCAGATTGAAGTAAATAAAATATTTCCGTTTAGCCAGACTGTTGAAGCGTACCAATACGCCGAAAAGGGCGGTGTGACAGGTAAAGTAGCTATAGAGCTGGACTAAAACCAACCGTTGCCACTTCATAATTTAGAAACAATGTTAACTAAAATAGCCAATACCATTAAATATGGTAAACAACACGGCGGTTTTGGAATTCAAATTCTATATCCGGGGCTCATTCGTCCACAATTAAACGATACCGGTTTTTCTACTATAGGAAGAATAGATCAGGCCCGCATAACACCTGGAACAATTATTCCCATGCATCCACATAAAGATGACGAAATACTCACCTATCTGAGAAGTGGTCGGGTAAAGCATCTCGATTCAGAAGGTTTTACTGGCATCATTTCAAATCAAAGACTAATGTTGATGAATGCAGGTAAAAGCTTTTATCATCAGGAGAAGGTGTTGCAGGCAGGAGGTGTTTTAGAAGGGTTGCAAATATTCATCAGACCAGAAACTGGCGGCTTATCTCCTCAGGTACAGTTTCATGAATTACAAACTATTTACAGCAGTAATCAATGGAGAAAAATAGCCGGCAACGGCAGCGATTATCCCTTACAAATAAGAAGCAATACCTGGTTAATGGATCTGCGTTTGGAAAAAGGGAAGGACGCTCTTTTGCCGGAAATCCCTGCTGAAAACATAGCCTTTCTGTTTTATGTGTTTCATGGAGAAATACAGGTAAATGGAAATATGCTCCTCAATACCGGTGAAAGTGTATTAATAGAATCAGAAAATCCACTCTTTAATGCCCTTGAAACCACCGATATAGTATTGGTCATTACACAAATAGACGCTGCTCATTTTGACGGAGGTATGTACAGCGGAAACCTGCAATCTTAACCTGAATGTTTCCAGCTGCCGGAAACAGTAAAATATAAAAGGGCCTTCAATCTTTAGATTGGAAGGCCCTTGCTTATGCTGCCACCTGCTTTTTAGCAAACAGATTTCTGTATAACCTACTCTTATTTATTCTTCGATAAATTGATCAATGCCCTTCTGTTACGGCTGCGGCCATCAGGATTATCGCGGCCATTGATCAGTTCCAGTTCAAGCGGGCAACACGCTCCGAACGATTCAAAAGTAATGCGGCTCGCTTGTATACCTTTGTGAATGAAATATCGGGCGCATGACCTTGCACGACGGTCAGAAAGCTTTTTATTGTATTCTACCGTCCCCTTGCCATCTGTATAGGCAGAGATCTGAAGGGTAGAAGAAGGAAGCTGGTCCATTACGCGGTAAACCGAATCAAGCTTGTCTTTAGCCTCTGACTTCAGGTTGCTTTTGTCAAAATCGAAATATACAGTCACTACATTCTCTACATCTAAAATGAATTTTTTATCAATGTACATGTCTCTATTCACCAGCTGATCGGTCAACAGGTTCACTTCTGCAGTATCATTAATTTTCACGGCATCCGTCGTATCATTATAATACTGCTTGGTAATAGTCATCCGGTAATTCGAATAATCAGTATGAATGGTATCAAAGGAATAGTTGCCTTTGTCATCCGTTTTTGTGGTCCATGTTTTGCCGGATGGGTCTGTTAAAACAATATCAGCATCGGCAACGGGGTTATTGTCATTATGATCACGTACCAATCCGGTTAGCCGCTTATTTCGGGATGATCTTTTAATCAGATAATTTTCAAGACAGCAGCCCGTACCCCTGTCGGAACCAACAATGGAAGTTGCCAAAAGTGCTGAGTCTTCAGAAGCAAAAAAGTAAATATCGTCTCTCGATGAATTTATCGGATAGCCCATGTTGTGCGGCGCTCCCCATGCTTTATCAGTGCCCTTCACCCAAAAAAGATCATATCCACCCATACCCGTCCGTCCGTTTGTAGCAAACACCATCGTACCGCTACGGGTATGATAAAACGGGGCCTGCTCATCACCGGCTGTATTTATTTCCGGGCCTGCATTAACAGGAATGCCGGCAGTTCCATCTTCATAGATCTGCGCATACCAGATATCGAATCCACCTGATCCGCCCGGGCGGTCAGACGAAAAATATAAATATATTCCGTCCGCTGAGCAGAATGGCTGTTTACTGCTAAACCCGTCGATATTAACTCCGGGCAATAAAGCAGGCTTCGACCATCCACTGTCGGCACGGTTAACGATGTAATAGATATTAGAAACTATGCGGCCTTTTTCTTTTTTCCATTGTGTAAAATAAATACGATTGCCATCGGCGGTATAGCTTGCTACGCCCTGGTTATCTGAAATTCCCACAACTGGTAAAACAACAGGCGTTAGCTCATCGAGACTATCGTTTTTCAAAGTACCATAAAACAAACGGCTTGTATGCGGATTCACCCCTTTCACTTTGGTAGTATCGGTTTTCGTACTACTCACCAGATACTTATTACCGCCTACCGCCCTTACAGCAAAAGCGCCTTTTTCAAAGCTGCCCGGTGTTTTGAGTTTCGAGCTCGTCGCCTGGCTGGCGCCGTTTCCTGCAAGTTGACTGCGTATGTATTGCAGGGTTTCCAGTTCTTTTTCAGCCGCCTCTTTAAACTGGCTGTTTTTTCCATCGGCGCTTAAGTATTTGCGTATATTTTCTTCCGCAGCATCATAATTTTCCAGACTGCGTTCACACACTGCACTCCAGTATAAGGCATCAATATTGTCAGTACATTTTTTGTATGCCGAGTCGGCATTTATATAATAATGGCCAAGCCGGTAGCTCTCTGCCTCTTTATAAAGAATGCTCGCCCGCGACCTGTTTTGAGTGCCTGCGCCCCCGGTGGTGCTTTTAGCATAGGTTGTAAAGGCAGCCCCATTTGTAGTTCTACCTCCTGTTTTCAAATACTGGTCATACAAATAGCCGGCCGTATAAAATTCACCGGCTGCATAATACTCATCGGCTAATTGTAACGGACTTTTACCATGTACAACCTGTTGGCTTTGTACCGGTAGCCAACATATGCCTGCAACCGCTAAACCCAGGAATTTGCGGGTTAAGGGCCGCTCCTTAAATTGTAAAAATGTGCTCATATTTAAATGCTCAATGTTTAATTTTCAAAAACCGTTTCAAACCATATTTTTAAAGCCTTGCACAACGAACAAAATCAACGATGCTCTTTGTGCCCGACCGTTTTATATAAGAAACGGTGAGTTCAAAACTGTTCACGTTTTTCGTCATAGGTCTCAGCCCCGACGCATTCGTATCATAGCTTAATCCGATAACAAAATTCTTATAATCTACACCCACATAAGGGGCTATCGCATCATGAACACGATAATATCCACCCAGCATAAAATCGGTCACTTCGTCTACATTTAGCTGCCCATAAAAACCAAACATGGCTTCATAAGCACTGCCCTGGCGCATATACATTACATGCGGAATTACCCTGGCATTCGATGCCAGATTAAAACTTATCCCGCCATGTATGGAATAACGAACCGGGATCCGGTTGAGGTCCGTATTATGGTCAGTGAGAATAGGGTCTTTTGGTCTGTTTAGATGATATGCTGAAAAGCCGGCGAATACATTGTATTTCTTTTCAGCCGATGCATCAAAATACAGTATACCGGCCCCTACATCCGGAACAATGGAAGACGTTTTCGAAAATGTTTGTGTGGTGGGATTACTTTCCTGATAGCCGGTGATAGGATTCCATTGTTCGCCCCATGTGAATTTTGAGGGATTCACGCGGCGACTTATAATACCACCCTGCATGGCCATAACAATATGCTGGCTAAAATCCTTTCCGAATTTTACCCCCGTGTAAGCATAAGAGCCCGATAAAGTAAGGTAATTAAACCCTCCATCACCGGCAGACTGGTCTAAAAGGTTTATACCCAACCCCGCATTTTTATTGGTGCGTGCATCAAAGGAAGCCCCAACAGTGCGATATAGACTATTAAGGCTGCCCCACTGGCTGCGAAAAATAGCAGATGCCCTGTACTCGCCATCAGCACTGCCTGCAAGCGCAGGATTGATGTACAAGGGATAGGTATAATTCTGCGTAAAGTGTGGATCTGTTTGGCCAACTGCTTTAACGGCAGTCATCATTAACAAACAGGCCGCCAACCGACCGTATCGATTGATATGTTTGGTTCTCATATTCAGGATATTGTTTTTTATCGGATAAGTGTAATAGGGCCTTTCATATTAACTGTTCTTCCATCTTTCAATACAGCATGCAGCACATACAAATAAACACCCACAGGTTGAGCAGTGCCTTTATATTTACCATCCCACCCCTGATTCGTACTGTTAAGCGTTGCAATGCGTTGCCCCCATTGATTGTAAATCTCCATCTGCACAGAAGCGATATAATTTCCGTAAATAAAAAGCTGATCATTCCTGCCGTCGCCATCCGGAGAAAATGCATTGGGTACAAAAACCTGTTTCGACAATGGAAGCACTTTTATCTTAAATGATTGAGATACGCCGGCGCAGCCATTCATGAAAGGGACTGTGGTAATGATTGCGTTAAAAGCCGTATCAGACATATTTGTTGCACGAAAAGATGGGATTGACCCGGTGCCCGAAACAGCCAGACCAATTGACGGGTTCGAATTATTCCATTTTATGCTGCCCGACGGATCGCTCACTGAAAAATCATAGGATGCCAGAACAGTACCGTCATAAATGGTAGTATCCCTCATTAAATTCACAAAAGCCGGCACAGGATACACCTGAATGGTTAAAGTAGATGTAGTGGCACACTGCCCCGTATCAGGCGTAAATGTATAAGTTGTCGTTGCCGTATTATTCAATGCAGGCGACCATGTTCCTGTAATAGGTACAGTATTCGTCGATGATAACGGCAATGGCTGCAGAACCGCTCCCGTACATATTGTTGCAACAGGGGTAAACGTTGGCTTTACTTTCTGATTTACTGTAATAGTTAATGTGGCTGTCGTCGCGCACTGACCCGCATCTGGCGTAAACGTATAGGTAGTAGTAGCTGTATTATTCAATGCCGGTGACCATGTGCCCGTGATTCCATTAGTCGATGTGGTAGGCAAGGCTGCCAGTTTAGCCCCTGAGCATATGGGATCAACGGCCGCAAACGTAGGCGTTACTTTTGGATTTACTGTAATAGTTAATGTAGCTGTTGTCGCACACTGACCGGCTGTTGGCGTAAATGTATAGGTGGTGGTCGCTGTATTGTTCAAGGCCGGTGACCAACTGCCTGTGATACCATTAATTGATGTTGTAGGCAGGGCACTAAGCGTGGTGCCGGAACATATTGGTGCAACGGCTGTAAACGTCGGCGTTACATTTGGATTAACGGTGATGGTTAACGTGGTGGTGTTCGCGCACTGACCAGCCGCTGGCGTAAACGTATAAGTAGTAGTAGCTGTATTATTCAAAGCTGGCGACCAGGTGCCGGTGATGCCATTAGTTGATGTTGTGGGCAGGGCTGCCAGCGTACTGCCTGAACATATTGCCGCAACTGGCGTAAACGTAGGCGTTACTTTTGGATTAACGGTAATCGTTAATGTGGTGGTGTTCGCACACTGACCAGCTGTTGGCGTAAATGTATACGTGGTAGTGGCTGTATTGTTCAATGCCGGAGACCATGTGCCGGTAATACCTTCATTTGATGTTGTTGGCAATGCTGTGAGCGTAGTGCCTGAACATATTGGTGCAACAGCCGTGAATGTTGGCGTTACTTTCTGATTTACCGTAATAGTCAATGTTGTTGTGTTTGCGCACTGACCGGCTGTTGGCGTAAACGTATAAGTAGTGGTAGCTGTATTGTTCAATGCCGGAGACCATGTGCCGGTAATACCTTCATTTGATGTTGTTGGCAATGCCGTCAGCGTAGTGCCTGCACATATGGGAGCAACAGTCGTGAACGTGGGCGTTACTTTCTGATTTACCGTAATAGTCAATGTCGCTGTGTTTGCACACTGACCGGCTGTTGGCGTAAACGTATAAGTAGTAGTAGCTGTATTATTCAAAGCCGGAGACCATGTGCCGGTGATACCATTATTAGATGTTGTAGGCAGGGCGGGCAGTGTAGTTCCGGTACATATCGGCGCAACAGCCGTGAACGTTGGCGTAACGATCGGATTAACAGTGATGGTCATCGTTGTGGTTGTTGCGCACTGACCCGCCGTTGGCGTAAATGTATAAGTAGTAGTGGCTGTATTATTCAATGCCGGTGACCACGTGCCCGTGATGCCTTCATTTGATGTTGTAGGAAGTGCCGCCAGCGTACCGCCCGAACATATTGGTGCAACAGGCGCAAACGTTGGTATTGTTTGCAGGTTTACCGTAATAGTTAATGTCGCTGTGTTCGCGCACTGACCCGCTGTTGGAGTAAACGTATAAGTAGTAGTGGCTGTATTATTCAAAGCAGGTGACCATGTGCCCGTGATACCTTCATTCGATGTGGTGGGCAAGGGCGTCAGCGTACTTCCGGGACATATTGCCGCAACAGGTGCAAACGTGGGCGTTACTTTCTGGTTTACCGTAATAGTTAATGTAGCTGTGTTTGCGCACTGACCAGCTGTTGGCGTAAACGTATACGTAGTAGTAGCTGTATTATTTAAAGCCGGTGACCATGTACCCGTAATGCCTTCATTCGATGTTGTAGGCAGTGCCGTCAGCGTACCGCCTGAACATATTGCCGCAACAGGCGCAAACGTAGGCGTTACTTTCTGGTTTACAGTAATAGTTAATGTCGTTGTGGTGGCGCACAGACCAGCTGTTGGAGTAAACGTATAAGTAGTAGTGGTTGTATTGTCCAAAGCCGGAGACCATGTACCTGTGATACCATTAGTGGATGTTGTAGGCAGTGCGGGTAGCGCGGTGCCTGAACATATAGGCGCAACAGGCGCAAACGTAGGCGTTACATTTGGATTAACAGTGATCGTCATCGTTGTCGTTGTTGCGCACTGACCAGCTGTTGGTGTAAATGTATAAGTAGTAGTAGCTGTATTGTTCAAAGCCGGTGACCAGGTACCCGTGATACCATTATTAGATGTTGTAGGCAGTGCACTAAGCGTAGTGCCTGAACATATTGGCGCAACAGCGGTAAACGTCGGCGTAACGATTGGATTAACAGTTATAGTTAATGTTGTGGTGTTTGCGCACTGACCAGCGGCCGGTGTAAACGTATAAGTAGTAGTGGCTGTGTTGTTCAAAGCCGGTGACCATGTACCCGTAATGCCTTCATTTGATGTTGTAGGCAGCGCCGTCAGCGTACCGCCCGAACATATTGGTGCAACAGGCGCAAACGTAGGCGTTACTTTCTGGTTTACTGTAATAGTTAATGTTGTTGTGTTTGCGCACTGACCTGCCGTTGGCGTAAACGTATAAGTAGTAGTGGTTGTATTGTTCAGCGCCGGTGACCATGTACCCGTAATGCCTTCATTTGATGTTGTAGGCAGTGCCGTTAGCGTACCGCCTGAGCATATTGGAGCAACAGGTGCAAACGTAGGCGTTACTTTCTGGTTTACCGTAATAGTTAATGTGGTTGTCGTTGCACACAGACCGGCTGTGGGCGTAAATGTATAAGTAGTAGTGGTTGTATTGTTCAGTGCTGGTGACCATGAACCCGTGATACCTTCATTTGATGTTGTAGGCAGTGCCGTTAGCGTACCGCCTGAACATATTGGAGCAACAGCATTAAAAGTCGGTGTCACGTTTGGATTTACAGTTACCGTATATGTCGTCGTTGTAGCGCATTGGCCTGTACTGGGTGTAAACGTATATGTTCCGGTGGCTGTATTGCTCACCGTTGCCGGGCTCCAGGTACCTGTTATTCCATTTGATGAAGTAGCAGGCAAAGTAACAACGGAAGCGCCTGCACAAATAGTAGTACTGGTGCCGAAAGAAAAAGTGGGTACTATATTGGGGGCAACAGTAACGTGTAATGTTGTGCCTAATACGCATCCCGGACCGGTGGCCGTAAAAGTATAGACACCGGATGTGGTATTATCAATCGTAGACGGCGACCAGGTACCCGTAACACCGTTATCAGATGTATTGGGCAACGCGGGTGGAGTACTGTTTTTACAAATCGTAAGGGATGTTCCAAACGAAAAGGTGGGTGTTGTGTTTGGTGTTACAGTGATGTTAACCTTCACCGGTATGCCGCAGGTACCGGCATCCGGAGTAAAAGTATATACACCTGAAGTTTGATTATCCACCGCCGGTACATTCCACGTACCGCTGATATTGTTATCGGATAGGGCCGGCAGGGAAGGTGGCGTACCGCCTGCACAAAAAGAAGCAAAGGCACTGAAAAGAGGAACGGTTATTGGGTCCGTTAAAACAACGCCTGTTAATACAGTCTTTGTGCTGCTGCCGGAATTAAATATAAAATTGCTATACGTGCCGGCCTTCAACCCCGTAATGGTTAAGTCCCCTGTTGCAGTTGAAGTAATAGGTACAGGACCTATTGTTGTACCATCTGAATTCTTGTAAGTACTTGTCTGGTAAGTTGTGTTGGGCGATAGTCCGCTGAATGTAATCGACCCGTCAGATCCACCACAGCTTCCTGGATTGTTACTTGATGAGTAAAAAGGGTTGCTGAAAGCTTCTGCATGGGTATAATTACACCAATGAGTAATAATTACTAAAATAATTAAGGGTAAGGGTATACGTTTCATTTTACGGATATTGGATCAGGTAATGATTTTTTCTTATGGGTTACAGATCATTGGGTGTAAATATAGAAGGTCGCAGAAACTGATTTATAGTATTACTTGGATATAGATAATTCGTTAATTATTGTTGCATGTTACTGCAGAGACATTACTTCGTTTTTATATTCAAGTAATTCTAAAATCGTCTTTGGTAAGACGTAATTATTTAATATAAACCGGAAATAATATCTTTATCACTTATTCAACATCGTTTCCCCATCAACCTGTTCAATATGAAAAATTGGTTTTTGCTCTCTGTTATCATAGTTTCCTTTGTTGCCTGCAAAACAAATACTACCAAAGAATCCTTTGTAGCAATTAATGGATTAGATTCCACCCATCAGCCTGGCGATAATTTTTTTAATTATGTAAATGCTAAATGGTACGATACTGCACAAATTCCGGCTGGCCAGTCAGGCGTAGGCGCCTACCGGTTCATGAACTTTCAGCAACGCCTCAGGTTACAAGGCATCCTGGATAGCGTATCGAAAAGTAATAATGCATCAGGCAGCCTCGAACAAAAGATCGGTGATTTCTTTGCTTCCGGCATGGATACCACCGTCATCAACCAACGCGGTTTTGAGCCGCTTAAAGCCGGACTTGATCACATTAATGGCATCACCAATATTTCTGATATGATTAAATTCATAGCGGAAGAGGCCAAATTGTCCAACACATCCCTGATTGCTTTTCTGGTTTTTCCCGATCAGCAAAACAGCAGCATGAATATGGGCCATATTACTCAGACGGGTCTCGGTATGCCCGACAGGGATTATTATTTCAAGACTGATTCTGCCACCGTTGCTATTCAGCAGGCGTATAAAAAATATCTGGCAGATCTTTTTACATTAACAGGAAGCGATTCCATATCAGCTCAAAAAAATGCAGCGCTTGTTTACAATATCGAAAAACAACTGGCTGCTTCCCATAAAACCAACATCGAAACGCGGGATATAAAAGCCAATTATCATAAAACGGCCCTGGCTGATTTAAATAAAAAACAAACCAATATAGGTTGGACAGCCTATTTCAATACCCTCGGCGCCTCCATGGATTCGCTGGACGTGGCCCAGCCAGCTTATTTTGATAAAGTGAACTCGCTCCTCAAATCGATTCCCCTCAGTGATTGGAAATTATATCTGAAGGGATTTTATATTAGTAACTATGCCGATTACCTGAGCAAGCCTTTTGTGGATGCATCCTTTAGATATAACAAGGCCCTCACAGGACAGGCCGGCCAAAAAACACGCGGTGAGATCATGGCCAGCGCGGTAGACAGCTATCTGGGACAGGCACTCGGACAACTGTATACGAAACTATATTTCCCGGAGTCGGCTAAAACACGGATGCTCGAGCTTGTAAACAACCTCCAGAAAGCCTTTTCCAAAAGGGTAGACCAGTTGACCTGGATGACCGACAGCACGAAGCAGAAAGCCAAAGAAAAATTATTTGCCATTACCAAAAAGATCGGATACCCCGATAAGTGGTGCGATTACGGCCATGTAACAGTTGTGAGGAATAAATATTTTGAAAATGTGGTATCCGCATCTGCAAACAACTTCCAGTATAACCTGGCTAAATTGGGGAAACCAGTTGATAAAACCGAGTGGTTCACCACACCATCCACAGTCACCGCCTATAATAATCCGTACGCCAACGAAATTGTTTTCCCCGCCGGAATTCTGCAACCTCCTTATTTTGACAATAATGCCGACGATGCCCTTAACTATGGCGGTATCGGTATGGTTATAGGGCATGAAATGACCCATACCTTTGACGACCAGGGAGCACAGTTTGATAAAGACGGAAACGTAAAAAACTGGTGGACACCTCAGGACTATGAAAAATTTAAAGCCAAAACTCAGCAGGTTATCGACCTATATAGCAAATTCACCGTGCTGGACACCGTTCATGTGAAAGGCGCACTTACAGTAGGAGAGAACACAGCCGATCTAAGCGGCGTTGCTGTGGCTCTTGACGCTTTTAAAATGACCAAACAGGGGCAGGATACCACGAGGATCGGCGGATTTACACCCACTCAGCGATTTTTCTTTTCAGTAGCCAGAATCTGGCGCGTGAAAATGAAAGATGAATACTTACGCTACTGGGTTAATAACGATCCCCATTCGCCACCTATGTGGCGGGTGAATGGCCCTCTGATGAACACCCCGGATTTTTACTCAGCTTTTAATGTGAAGCCTGGCGAGATGATGTTCCTTGATAATGATAAGCGAATCAGGATCTGGTAATACCAGTTCTATTGAAAGTATTGCTGGAAAAATGAGTCCAACCTGGCGAAGGGATCATGTTGCCCCTGATTTGCTCATCATGCACGGATTTGTATTTTTGTTGCATGAAGAAAATTAAGCCTATAACCCGTTTTCATAAAATGCCTGCGCTGGTTAGGTTATTTGCGGCATTGGCTGCGGCTTTTATTACCTTTTTTATTCTCCAGGGAAAAACTATTCCAGTGCAGTTTATGTCGGCCTGGATTAGCTTTTCGCTGGTGAATCTGACTTTCTTTTGGGTCGTCATGTTTACAGCCCACCCCAGAGAAATAGCCCGCATTGCCAGGAGACAGGACCTCAGCAAAATACTTGTCTTTACTGTAATAGTGCTCGCATCATTTGTAAGTTTGGTAGCTATTGTATTATTGTTACGGGAATTGCCCAACCCAGGTCAGAGCGGATATTTTTATCATATAGTACTTTCTATTGCCTCGGTTACCTGCTCCTGGTTTTTGACCCATACCATTTTTACATTCCGCTATGCACATCTTTATTATACTTGCAAAGAGGATGAAGTCATTAATAAAGAATGCAGAGGTGGGTTGGAGTTTCCAAATGATAAAACACCCGATTATCTTGATTTTGCCTATTTTTCTTTTGGGTTAGGCATGACCTTTCAGGTGTCCGATGTTCAGGTAACGTCGGGCATCATAAGGCGTCTAACGCTGTTGCATTCCCTCATTGCCTTCGTATTTAACACCACCTTTGTTGCGCTCATCATAAACATTATTGCAGGATTGATACAAAAATGAGGCAAACGGCCAAACGACACTAATTTGGTGCCTTTGGTCAAAATCTCCCTGTAGGCTTTTCCGATCTTTTTACCTTTCTCCTATGAAACCTGAACGCCTTCTTTATATCCTTGCACTGATCAAACTGATTGTACCGTTTTTTCTTCAGGACCCTTCCTGGGAGCCGCATCGTGATGAATTCCTTTACCTCGCTGAGGCGCGTCATATGGCCTGGGGTTATATGGAGGCGCCGCCTCTGCTCTCAGTCTTCGCCTGGCTAACGAATTTGCTTGGCGGTGCGATGTGGGCCATCAAAATATGGCCTTCTCTCGCGGGCGCTTTAACCTATCTTCTCGTGGGCCAGCTGGTGCTTCATCTTGGCGGCCGTTGGTTCGCTCTCGTTCTCGCCTGGATGCCCTTCATCGCAGGCGCCTGGCTCAGGATGCACTTTCTCTTTCAGCCGAACTTTCTGGATATATTCTTCTGGACGGCGATGGCCTATGGACTGATTAGATTTCAGCAGCTCGGAAAGCCCATGTACCTCTACGTTGCAGGCGTCAGCTTCGGCCTCGGCATGCTTGCTAAGTATACCATGGCCTTTTACTCAACCGGTCTGCTCGCTGGCATCCTCCTCACCTGGGACCGAAAGATGCTTACTAATCGCCATTTCTATTATGCTATCGGACTGGGTATCCTGCTCTTTCTGCCGAACCTCATCTGGGAAGCGCTTCACGGCTTCCCGGTCGTTTACCATATGAAAACGCTTGAAGATAGTCAGCTCCAGTACCTGAGCCCATGGACTTTCCTCACCGATCAGCTCTTGTACAATGTGGCCACTCTCTTTACGTGGATCACTGGCCTAATCTGGGTGGCGCGCACAAAACAATACCGTTTTATAGCCTGGGCGTTCTTAATCACGCTCGTACTCCTGATGTTGGGCCACGGGAAAAGCTATTACTCGCAAGGCGCTTACCCAATACTGTTCGCATTCGGCGCTGCCCGGCTCGAAGTGTGGGCAAACAAATGGTGGAGAATCGGAATGGTTGCATTCAGTCTCTTTATAGGTATCCGCCTGGTGCCCATCCTTCTTCCTTTCAGGTCTGCGGCTCCTTTGGCCAAATATTATGTCAACCACCCGCTGGCCCGTAAAGTAGGAGCGCTCCGTTGGGGGGACCTGCGTGACCACGCCTTGCCTCAGGACTTTGCAGATATGTTGTCATGGAAGGAGATGACCCAAAAGGTCGCCCGGGCCTATGCATCGCTCGACAGCACCGAAAAAGCCCACACATTCCTGTTCTGCGACAATTACGGCCAGGCAGGCGCTATAAACTATTATGGGAGCAAGTACCATTTGCCACTCGCATATAGCGACAATGCCAGCTTCCTCTACTGGATGCCTCGCAACTACGATCGGTTCGACGTGCTGCTGCTTGTCACAGACGATCGGCAGGAGATGCAGCACAAGTTCATTAATGAGTTCAAAGAGGCCCGGCTGGTAGATACCATCGTTAATCCTTACGCACTTGAGTATGGTTCGCTGATCATCCTGCTAAAGAGACCAAGTGAAGCGTTCCGCCAGGCATTCAGGGATAAGATCAATCTTGACGAATTGAAGACTACCGCACATGGAGCTGTTCAGGCGCTGAAACCCAATCCGCTGGACAAAGGCGGCTCCATGCATTGAACCCGGTTTTAACAGGTTCCTGGTCGGCTGCTCATTTGCTTTAACAACCGCCAGTGCGATAGAATGCCGCCCCAGTAGGTAGTTTGATTCGGCTTAATATGGTGCTCCTCCAACACGCGATATAGTATCCTGTTAAGCCGGGGATAATGTATATGATGTATGTGCGGAAATAAATGATGTGCTATATGATTATTGAACCCTCCCAGTAAAAAATTGGCTGTATAACTAAAAGGATGCATATCGTTCGAGCTCTTCACCTGGTTCATCAGCCATGACGTATTAATATAACCTTCTTTGTCTGTAACCGGGTATGCCGTACCCTCAACATGGTGCGTCATAAAGAAGGTAAATAATAAAAACAATGATTGGAACAAATGCATACATACAAAACCAATCAATACAATCCACCAGGGCTGCAACGAAAAAAACAATGGCAATAAAAATACCTGGCATACGTAAAATAGCTTCTGCAACCAGAATGAAAGATGGTATCTGCCGTCTTTTTTGATATTATACTCATCCGGAGTATACAGGATCACAAAATCTTTTATAAACACCCAGAAAAGCGAATAACCCGTATAAGCTATGGGGGCATAAATATGTTGATACCGGTGATACCATTGGTGTTCGCTTTCCGGAATAACACGGATCAGTTTAGTGATCTTTAGGTCCGAATCATATTCCTCTACATTAGGGGCATAATGATGCGAATGAATATGTCTTTGTTTCCATGCTTCCGCATGTGCCCCAACCATCGCATAGATCATAGTAAAACAACGGCTATTCCATTTTTTACTTGTAAAAACAGTATCATGTGAGAAGTCATGCGAGAAATTGAAGGCAAAAAGCAATAATATAAAACCGTAAGCCATAAAACAGACTATAAACCAGGCAGGGTTCGGGATCAGGTATAACAGACAATAACAAAATGCAGACAAAAGAAAATAAACGATGAACTTGATCCATATAAGCCGTCTGAAAACACCTTTATGAATAACCAGCTGTTCATCAACCTGGCGATAAATAAGTTTCAGTAGTTCGCTATCCTGTGTAATATGAAGATGTTTATCGCGCATAAGGTATCGGTTTTAAAGATTTGTTTTTACCCATTGCATATAAAAACCTGAAATGAGATGCCAATGCTTTATGATAAGGCATTTCCATATAAACGATCCCGTGTTTGTTACACAACTCCCGGAAGAGAGGCAATATCCTGAGATAATGTACATGACTGATGTTCGGCAACAAATGATGTAGTGCATGGGCGTTAAAGCCACCCAGCGTCCAGTTGAACAGTTTGCTGCTGGCATCGTAGTCCACGGATGTAAGCATTTGCAGTTTGGGCCAGCTCATATCGAGTTTATTCTCGTTGTCAGGGACCGGGTGGGCTACATAATCAGAAACGTGAGACACACCCAGCACACCTACAAATATCAGGGACACCATAAAATGGTTCAGGATAAATGCAATCAATATGATCTTAACACCAAACGGTAACAAGCAGGCAGGCAATACGATCATATAGCCAATGTAAAGGAGCTTATAAATAACAAGCTTAACAGCTTCTGCAGGAGGTATGACAATTTTTATCGTACGGCTCGAATACCTGAAAAGCATTAACGTTTCCCGAAAGAAAAACCAGTTCAACGAATAGAGCAGATATAGCACAGGAGCATAGAGGAACTGGTACCGGTGATACCATTGCAGCGGTTGCTTTTCCGTCATACGGAACAAGGGGTTATTCAATACATCGATATCCCTGCCTTCAATATTCGTATAAAGATGATGCGATTCATTGTGATTTTTGCCCCATACATAGGCATTGTTGCCCTGCAGGTTAAAACTCACAGAAAAAAGTACTTTATTCCAGTACCTGCTTTTTACCGCTACGCCATGAGCTGCATCATGCGAGATGTTAAACGCAGTCAACAGCACTGCTAGTCCCATCAGTAAATAAAAAGCATAAAAGGCACCCGGTGAAGTGCTCGTAATCATCAGCATATAGAAGAGAATATCGAGCGAAAAATAAAGAATGATCTTTAAAAGCATTTTCCGGCCACCGGTCTTTTCAATATTGTTCACTGCAAAATAATGCTCAAGGGTTTCTGTAAGTTCTTTATAAAATACAGAGCCTTCATCTTTCGAGAAACGGAGTTTATTCATTGTGGTTGGGTTTCAACAAAAATAGAGAGATGAATAAACCGTGAAGGGTAATTGTTTCGCGAAAAATAAGGGCTCTCTCAGTAGAATGGAAAATATTATTGAAAATCCGTTAATGGTAAAATGTGTTTACGGATTTCTGCAAAACCTCACTGAAAGACGCTGACATGCAAAGGATTTTCCATTATAAATCATGAAAAGAATAAGGGTCTTCCATGAAATCTTTTATTGCCGGAGCCAGGAGGGAAGATGTGTAATGATAATATCAGGTTCGAAGGGCGTTCACTTTTTCCCGCAACGTATTGAAGAAACGGTTCCGGTCTTTTTCTCCCGAACGGCTAACGAGGGTAGACCGGCTGAGGAGGGTCTGAAAAGTATCAGATGCCCTCGCGCAGAATCGTTCATCTTCAGTAATGAGGTAATGCAGTACACTATAGGTCACCATTGAAATATTCTTATCATCCAGTTGCAGCAGGATCGTGTTATTGCCCAGGATGAGTTCGTTGATATAGAATTCGATCGAACCTGCGGTAGCAGTGTCGCTATTTGTAATGGTCAGGTTGTGCTGCCCTTCGATAACTGGCATAAATTTGCGACCTCGGGTAGCTTGTTCCTGCAGATGGTCCAGCAGCAGAATAAAAGAATCGATCACCATAACCAGATCTTCCTTGCTGTGGAAAATGCCCGCATCCCTGTAATAGGCAATCTGACTGATAGTACTATTGATCGATTCCAGGTTCCACAATTCCACTGTTTCCAAACAGCTATGTTCCATTAGTATCTGCTGGCCCAGTTCGAAGCATTGCCGGAAAGGAAATTCCTGCAACGAGAATTGTTTATTCGACAGAGCCGGATCATTATTGATCGTTTTTGCCCAGAAAAAAGTCTTAAACGAGGCCATCGCCGGGAATAGGTAAAAATACCAGAAGGGCATGTCTTTACATAGATAATAGATCGATTTCTGTTTGAAACTGTTGAAATACTTAAAGCGGTCCAGCATTTCTTTCATATACTCTTCGAAGAGAGGAGCGGGGGCTTCCAAAATGCCCGGTGCCTGAAAAAGGACTGAATCCGTTTTCAGGTGCAGCAATTGGTCCAGCGAAAGCCCATAGTGGGAACAGATCCGTTGTATTTCTTCCAGCGTAACCGGTTTCTCTCCCCGGATCCGCCGGTAGACACTATCCTGGCTCAGGTCCAGTAAATTACATAATTCATCCACGAAAGAAAGATGCGCAGGGAGTTTTCCCTTTATCTGATTAAAAAGTTCCTGTTGTAGCTGTTTGGCCTCCATCGAACGAAAAATACAGAAAATCCGTTAATCTGCACGTGAAATTCGCTCACCCTACCGTACAGAACAGATACCTTTAAAAAGCTCCTATTTTTACAGGGTAACGTATTGCCCAATCATTTCCGGGAAGTGGAATATCAGTAATGCATCCCGTTTCGTGGTATATGCGCGATCGATAATATGATATTTACGCGCTTATTGCTCTAAACTGCACGCTAATCCCCGTAATCTGCACGGATACCAAATGGGTATAGCAATTATTTTATTTTAAAAAGATAATGATTAATTTCAGAGACTGGACTGCTTAATGTGATGGATAGCCGTTTTTTTTAAGATCCGGAATTTATTTGTTTCTCTATACATTTCATAGCGACTAAACTTGTTTAGCTGATCATAACATAACCAAAAACCAATCCTTTTATGCGAATTCCCCGTCGCCTTTTGTCTCCTCTTCATCATTGTGAAGATGCAGCAGTTAAATTATCTAAATACTTAAATATCAGGGTAACACAATCATCACTGCGCAGAGATCTGCTCGAACACCCAAATTATCCCAGCCTTACCGCACTGATGGACGTTTTTAGCAATTTCGGTGTAGATAATGAAGCTTATAAATTAAGCATAGAAAATTTTGATCAGCTACCTGTTCCCTTCCTTCTACATATAAAAGCAGATAAATTACAACACGATTTGTTTGCTCCCGTTTTTAAGGTACATAGTGATTGGATAGAGCTATATAACCCGGAAACAAAAAGAAATGAGGTTTGGAAAAACGAACGGCTTCAAACAATGTATAAAGGCACCGTGTTGGCCCTCGAGGCAAATCAGCATTCCGGAGAAATAGAATATGAAAAAAAACTTAAGAAGGAAAAAGAGCGTTCAGTCATTCTTAGCCTCATTTTAATTATTCCACTCCTTCTTACACTTACCTACTGTACAATATCCATAATCAAACACCCTGGTACGCCAGTTATTGCACCGGTTATCTTTACAATATTAACGTTTATTGGTTGCATAATTACTGCATTATTGCTTTGGCATCAAATAGATGAATATAACCCGGCATTAAAGCAAATTTGCCAGTCGGGGAAGAAGGTGAACTGCTCAGCAATTCTTAACTCAAAGGCTGCAAAAATATTTGGTGTTAGTTGGAGTAGCATTGGATTCACTTATTTTATGGGAATGCTATTAGCGCTCCTGACCAGTGGAAGTACAAACCTGCCCGTATTGGAATTACTCAGTTGGGTAAATATACTCGCGCTTCCATATATTTTCTTTTCGGTTTATTATCAATGGAGGGTTGCCAAACAATGGTGTATGCTATGCTTGCTGGTACAGGGCGCATTATTTTTACAATTTGTTACCGTCATCACAGCCGGTTTGCCCGCTTTAATACCGTTAAAGGCTATAGGCCCTCAAACTTATGCAACTGTATTTAGCTGTTTTGCCATAGTTTTTGCAGTAACATTATTATTTATGCCGGTTTTGGAACAGGCAACACAGAGTGAGCATGCAACTATTGAATTACAAAGGCTAAAACATAACCCACAAATATTTAATGCCTTATTATCAAAGGAAAGAAGCCTGGCAAGGTCAACAGATGGGTTGGGTATAACGTTGGGCAACTCCCGGGCAAAATATAAACTGGTAAAGGTTTGTAATCCTTATTGCGGGCCTTGTGCCAAAGCGCATCCTGTGTTGGAAGAACTATTGGAAAATAATAGTGATATTCAGCTGCAAATTATCTTCACTGCAACGGGGCGTGAAAATGATTATCAGGCCCCAATTGTAAAACACTTACTGGCTATTGACAATAAAGAGGATGAAGCCTTTACCAAAAAAGCCCTCGATGACTGGTACACCAGCGAGAAGAAAGACTATGCAGCCTTTGCTGCCAAATATGCTGATCCACTCGATTTGGAGAGCCAGGGAAAGGCAATAAAAGCCATGCACGAATGGTGCACCGCTATTGATATCGCATTTACTCCTACTTTTTTTATTAATGGTCGTCAACTTCCCGAGATCTACTCGGTTAAAGACCTTAAATACTTCTTTAGCGTATAATCATAAACTATTTATTTATGTCAATTTTGAGGCATATAAACCGGCTGCAGTATATAGATTTTTTAATACAGAGAAAAGCCACAGGCGATCTGGGCACTTTCGCCAAAAAGAATAAGCTAAGTAAAAGAGGTCTCTTAAACGTTTTGCAGGATATGAAGAATATGGGTTTTCCAATTAAATACGACAAAGGCAAAGCCAGTTATTTCTACGAATTAGATGGGCAAATGGTAAAAAGGCTTTTCGTAATTAACGGAATTCCGGTAAGTCGCGAAGAAGCAAGTAAAATAGGGATTAGTAATGTAAATGATATCTGTTTTTCTGAAGTCTATATTTTTGAGCCTTGCAGTAAATAATTGTCGCTATTTCAAAAGGCATATATAGTGCACTCTCAGGTCATAAATTTACTGGATCATTAACCTTAATTGTTTAGTAAATGAAAAAGCTGAAATTACACCTTTCCCAGGTAGAAGGGGTCGAAAGACTTAACAGGGAGCAATTGAAAAATGTATTAGGCGGAAGCGCCCTTGATGCCAGCTCCACCGCAACAAAAAACTGTATTGCAGATGGTAATGCGTGCGGTGTGTTTAAACAGTGTTGTCATGAGTGTCTGCCAACATTCAACTGTGGCCAGCCTTCATAACCTGAAGCTTTCATTTAAAGAAAACCGGTTAAGCCTGGCTTAGCGGGTTTTCTTTCGGCGTTAGCCTCTGTAAATAGCAATGTTTTATAATGCCATTCCATGAGTAAACTGGCCGATCTTCTAATTTGTTATTTTTTGCTTTACATATTCCAGGCCGGTGCACAACCGGTAAAACAAAACGAATATGTTGTCAGGGGTACTATAAAAGGAATTGCTTCAGGTAGTATACGTATGTTATCTGATGATGGTGTTGTTTTGGATAGTTCTGTTATTGAAAAGGGCGTATTTATAATGAAAGGGCAAATTGGTTTGCCGGAAAGAAGGGTGTTTAATATATCTCCCGGTAATTGGTCCTTCAAGGCGTTTGTAGAAGGTAGTATTATAATGCTTGTAATTGACACTGCGGGTGCCCAACACTTTGCGCACAACAATAATAAATGGGCGCTGATTTGGGAAATTGATGAAACCGGGTCTCAGCTTGCTGATGTGTATAAGCAATATAAAGAAGAAACCGGCTTTAGATCCTATACTTCCGTTTTATCACGGCTAAATGAAAAGATTAGTTCCGTTGAAGGTAATGCTGACCAGAAAGCGGAATTAGAAAAACAAATCGATTCCATAAGAACGCTCGCAATATCTCAGGAGAAGAACTGGATAGAAAAATACATTGCTAAACACCCTAAATCTGTTGCAGGCGTTTATCTTTTTAATGAATTATATCAAACATCTGCCGACATAGATCTTGCTTACTTACAAGCCATATTAAAGCAATTTTCCGCACCAGCCACAGCTTCTGTTTATTACAAACAACTCGCTGTTATAGCAACTAATCTGGAAAATATACAGCCAAACAGTTCGGCGCCTGATTTTACATTATTGAAAAGAGATAAAACTTACTTTAGTCTTTCAACCACACGAGGCTATTATACAATTATAGATTTTTGGGCAACATGGTGCATCCCTTGCCGCAGAGCCATACCTCACTTAAAAAAGATATATGCAAAGTATCACCCAAAGGGTTTAGTTATTGTAAGCATTTCCAATGATAGGAATTGGAATGCCTGGCAGGTCGCTTTAAAGAAGGAACAAATGCCATGGATTCAGGTTATCGACAAGTTCCCCAATAAAAACCAACCTGGCACGGTCGCTGAATTATATGGGTGTAAGGCATTGCCCTTATACATATTATTAGATAAAGAGGGAAAGATAATGCTGACTACAGGAAACCCTGATGAATTGGTAAAAAAGACTGAAGCTCTTTTAAATTGATTTCACTTCAATTGTTTCTCAAACCCTTTATAAAATCGCACTTGAATGATTTTTTTATCAGTACAGCCTGATGATTTTTATTTTATGTGGCAACTGGAATTGCAAATTTACAATTTCAATAAACTTGGCATTGACAGTCAACAAATACATATTTTGATAGGCTACGATAGCAGGATCGGGTTACGTCCATTCTTTTCCGAAATGATGGAACGAAATAAAGAAAAGGCATCATTCTATCCTTATCCCGATACACGGCTGTGTAAGAGTTACCAACCCTCTATTCGGCCCCACATTGTTAAAAAGCATCTTCTTGCTTATCCATCTTTGGAAGAAGCGACTATATTTTATCACGACTCAGATATCATTTTTAGAATCCTCCCTGATTTTGAACAATTGCAATCAGATGAATACTGGTATGTTGCCGATACCCGTGCCTATCTTGATAGTATATACATCAGAAAGGTTGCAGATGATGCCCTCTTTAATGAAATGTGCAGCATAGTTAATATTAGTCCGCAACAGGTTATTGAGAATGATATTAACTGCGGCGGGGCTCAATATCTCCTCACGAATACCACTGTTGCCTATTGGGAAAAAGTTGAGAAAGACAGCGAAGAGCTTTTTAATTTATTAACTGATTTCAATGTAAGGCAGGAAAATGAACAACTCCGGCTGGGTATAAAACGGCCTGAAAAAAACGGTATCCAGGCATGGTGTGCCGAGATGTGGTCTACACTTTGGAATGCTATATATTTTGAAAAAAAGATCGCCATTACCCCGGAATTTGATTTTTGCTGGGCCGATTCAAATATATCCCGTTGGAATTCTACGAATATCCTGCATTATACAGGACACATAAATAAAGATGATAAAGAATTCTTTGCCAAAGGCAACTACAAAAATTATGAACCTTACTATGACATCGATTTAAAAAAGATCAATCCGGAATCCAGTAGCTTTCCTTTGGTTCAATTGATGGCCGACTTTACTAATCAGCAAAAGAAGATTGACTTAACGGATGTATCTTTTGTTATCCCCGTACGGATTGATTCAATAAGCCGCTTTCAAAATTTATTAGCCCAGGTAAAATACCTGGATAAATATTTTAACACCAGAATATTAATTTATGAATCAGATCGTGAAAGTAAAATCAACCAGGAACTCCTTCCCAACACATGCACGCTATTATTTCAACAGTGTTCTGATCAGGTTGTACATCCGGCACAGTTAAATACTATAATGATCAATCAGGTAGTTACGCCTGTTATGGCACTTGTTGAACAGGATTTTATTGTATCAATAGATCAAACACTGCAGGCTGTTCAGTTAATAAGGGACAAACAAGCGCATTTTGTATCTCCTTTTGACGGTAACTATATTAAGGTAGACACCTTATTTAAAGCCATGTTTGAAAAGATCTTAGACCCTCTGTTGCTAACGTATAACAAGTCAAAATTTAAACTTTTTTCAGAAACATCATGGAACGGATGGTTATTTATATCAAAAGAAGCTTTCCATCTAATGCCTGCAGATTTTGAACGCATCGAACGGATAAAAAATTTAGGTTATAAAATACAAAGGATAAATGGCCCGATTTTCCATTTGCCTCACGACGAACAGGAGAATGCAAACTATGAATTTACAAAGTGTGATATATGATCGTTTGATCAGTCAACCATCGATTGAAACGCAGGAATGCGTAGGTTTGTTTGATGGCGCAGTCGGGAAGGCAATTATTTTTCATTTGATGTACAGGCATACGGGCATCGAAGAAATGAAAACTAAAGCCTTTCAGATGCTTAATGAAGTAGCAGAGAAAATAATGGAAGTAGAAAGCCTTCATTTCGATAATGGGTTAATAGGTATAGGGTGGGCTATCGAGTGGTTATCTCAGAATGATTTTATAAAAGAGAACACCGATATCATTTTAGAAGATCTTGACGTGGAGGTCTATAAAAGTGTGTTATATAAAAAGGAGGAAGATGTATCATTGGAAAAAGGAACCCTGGGCAAAGCGGCATATTTTGTCAAAAGAAGTGCAAGTGTGAATAAGGATACGCACAGATACCTGCGTTTGGCACACGATGAATGCCTGCTTCACCTCACCGATGATCTTGCAGATCTTTTAAATGGGGCAGACGGAATTTTAACCAAAGGAGTTCCTGAAGACATGCTTAATGCGATCGGTTTTTTTGATCAGCTCAATCATCTGGCATCTTACCTTCTGCTGTTTGCAAACTTCCGGAGAGTGAATGGTATTGTCATTGAAAATACACTATACGACATTGTCAGTTTTATCGACTTGGTATTAAGCAGAATTTGCACCTATGAATTAAATAAGCTGAAGCATTCACATTATACCATTATCAATTCTATCAGCTATGCAGCACTATGTTATCTCCGGGCAGGTAAAATCAGAAAATACCAATTCTGGCAGGAAAGAGCTGAAGAATTTTTGATTAAGTGTAATATTTGTAGCTCTGTAAGCCCGCTCGACCAGAAAGAGCAATTTTTAAAGTTGAATCTATTGACCTTGCAGAATCTCATAATCCCATCTGCTAAATTGGCTGCTGATATTACAGCAATACTCAAACAAATAATTGATAATCACGATTTGAAATTTCAGCTAAGGAATGGCTGGGGAGCCATTATCGTTTCATGGCTCAGTATAACAAATCCTTCAATAAATAAAAACCTGCTGGATCTCATATTCTTCAAACATCGATCTGAATAAATTAGTACCCTTGATCATATCCTGCATATCTAATCTGGTGAATTTCAATTAAATCGATCAGAAATGGTACGAAATTTGTTGAGTTGTCCCCGCAGACAAGCTTGCAGATTTAAAAGTTTGCAACCTATCCTAAACAATTTTCATCTACTGTGAAACTCATACAAGCAAAAAATGTGTATCTATTATGAATAGAATATTTACTGTAACGAAGATCTTCATTTGCATCCTCGTACTCTTAAGTAGCTGTGTACCTACCAAAAAATTTAATACCTCGCAGGCGCAGTTGCAATCTGCCAGAAACGATAGCGCTGCCCTGGCCCAAAAGGTGAGCAATTTACAGGCAGACATTGCAAAGTTAAAGCAACAGATTGCCGACAATCTCAAAACAATCGACTCAAAAGAAGAACAGATCGATAAACTTTCAAAAGACATATCCGATCTCAACCAGGATAAGGTAAAATTGATAAATGATGCTTCTAATAAGCAAACTTTGCTTAATAAGAACGGACAGGAATTACTCAACCAGCAAAAAAAGCTGGAACAATTGCAGGCATTGATGGATCAGCAGAAAATGGCCATCGAGGAGATCAGAAAAAAGATGGCGGATGCCCTTACCGGCTTTAAGTCGAATGAGCTAACCGTCTCTACTAAAAACGGTAAAGTATATGTAAGTCTTCAGGAGAACTTACTCTTTCCTTCCGGTAGCGCAGTCGTAAATCCAAAAGGAAAAGAAGCGCTGGCTAAATTGGCTGATGTTCTTAATGTCAATCCCGATATAACAGTAGATATCGAAGGCCATACCGATTCAATTCCTATCCGCGGTAAATTCCAGGATAACTGGGACCTCAGCCTCGCAAGAGCTGCATCCATTGTAAGGATCCTTACGATTGATTATAAAGTAGCTCCTGAAAGAGTAATTGCTTCCGGACATAGCCAGTACGAACCCGTTCAATCGAATAATACTGCAGACGGAAGAGCACAGAACAGAAGAACAGATATAATCCTGTCACCTAAACTGGATGAGTTGTTTAAGTTGCTACAATCATCATCGGCCAAAGTAGATAAATAGAATACTGTAATAAGTTAAACCCCGGCAGGTGCGATCACAGATCATGTATCGCATTGCCGGGGTTTTTTGATTTTATTCTTTTTATCCGGAAAAATGAATTTCCTGCATGCTTCCGAATGCCAACTGTCAAATTTTCAAAGCCATCATCACACTCTCCTGCATTTATTTCATAACAAATGACAAATTAAGAGTTCTAACCCACTGGCATGTAACTTGATAGGGGAATTTTGTAAGAAATTGTATTCGTGTTTATGCTTTTGTTTATTAATCTTTCAAAAACATATATCATGGCAAACAATTTTGGAAGCCTGCTAAGAAGGTTTGCTAAGCCTCCCCCGAGCACAGCAAACCGATATCATGCTAATAAAACTTATTGTATAATAGCTTATAACTGGAGGTAAGGTATGCGATACCAATTAAGCAGTTTGTACAATCAGTTCCGGAAGACTTTAAAAAGATATAGTAGTAATCTTTTAAAGTTTATTCGCAATAACGACAAAGACGATAACCAATTTAATAATCCGTTTATTATTTATTGAATAAGGAAAAGCAGTTTTCAATCACTGCTAAATGTTATATTATTTTCAACACATTTTTAAAAAAGGAGGATGTATGACTAACGTCTTAAGAAAAGAAAATGGTCGTCAACCAGCAAATTTTGGAAGTGTAGTTGACCAGGTATTCCAAAAAAATTTGTCCCGTTTTTTCGATGATTCTTTTTGGAACTTTAATGGCGCTGATATAGAACGTACTAAAGTGCCTGTAAACTTGCGGGAAACAGATTCCACTTATGAAATGGAGCTCGTTGCTCCGGGATTACGAAAAGAAGATTTTCAGCTGAACGTGTCCCGTGATTTGCTAACAGTTTCTTTTGAAGAAAAAAATGAGAACAAGGAAAGCAATAAAGAAGAAGGATGGCTGCGGCAGGAATACTATAAACGTTCATTTAGCCGTAGTTTCCATTTGAGCGATATTATTGATACTAACGGCATAAATGCCCGGTATGAAAATGGCATTTTACATGTCACGCTTCCAAAGAATGAAAAGGCGAAACAGCTTTCCAAAACCATTAGGGTAGAGTAGTCGTGATTAAACATTAATAAAAAGTCCTCCCGTTATTGGAGGACTTTTATTTTGCTATAATAGTTCAAACTCCTGACTGGTCATTATTTGCCTTTATATACTGGCTTCACCTGCTTTTTTTGCCCTGTCTGCCTTCTGGTCCCGATTATGAATAAATATCAGTAATCCTACAACAAGAGCGATAAAGCCTACTAGTATCAATGCTACAATTATCGTTGACATAGTTTAAATGGTTTTTTGTAGTGCAAACTATTCAGCTGACATTACTTTACTTTTCTTCTTTACTTGTCTCTGCCGATTTTGGCGTAATCATTTTCGAAAGGATCATTTGCCACGTCCGTGCATTTCTTTCCAGCTTAGCCAGATCATAAAAACTATTTTTACCCAGTTCATAGAATGGCACGTCGACTGTTTTTTCTTTATGTTCAAATTGTAAATAAATCGCTTCCAAAAACTCGTCAACGCCTCTTTTGGTCAATCCTCCTGGCTTAATAGGTCTATAGGTTTTCTTTATTGAGATGGATTTCACGTCATTCAGGTCAATGATGCAATGGGGATTTACCGTGTTGTTGTTGTCCATTACCAGTAGTTTCCTTTTTATACCGTCCAAAGCAATTGTTTTATTATTCAGTGACGTATGACTTGAAAAAGCCAGATTTAATCTAGATCCCAATTCACTCATCTGCGAATATTTATCTTTAGGCGCTTCTTTAATTATATTAGTCATATCAATACAATTTTAGGCGCACAGGTATGAGTGTGCGCAATGCTTTCGTAAACACTATTTGTTTACTGAATTATGTTACCAGTAAATAAAATACGGTCAGCCTTATCGCTTAAACAGCTTTAAAGATGTTTTAAATCCCTTGTTGGGACAGCATCGCTTCGTAATAAATGGAAAACTTAATAAAGGCCGACCACCCCCAGCCTGGGAAAATCAAAAGGCTGGGGAATAATTATGAAAGTCCTTACAGGTTGGAAAGTAATTCAGTTTTTTGCTGAATCCATAGAGGTTGCAGGCAAAACATGGCTGCACCATCAAGGGTGATACCTTACAGCAATGAATTGTATATTTATTTGTGCCTGACATATTGCGAAGATAAGAATAATATAGGGCAAAGATGTGCAGATTCCCTAGCTGTTTGTTAAATGTGTTGATTATGTTCACACGTTTACAATATTCTTCTCATTTCCAATACCACTGGTTCGCAATTTTATTTATTCGTCTCCTTAGCTTTTGCTTTGTCATACTCCATCAGACATTCGTGAAGCGATTTGCCCGCCAGCAACATGAGTGTTGTAATACGAGTGCCTTCAAATCGAACAGCATAAGCCAGGATACAAATATTCAGGATGATGGGAAAATACATCAGAGCACCAAGAAGTGCTGTTCTGGGAATGAGTAATAAAAGAGCAGCTATAACTTTCCGACATGAATAGCCCCCGGCGGTAACCCGAAGACGACATACCCATAAAACGCGAAAAGGTCCTCGGGAAATAATATTGATCCGAAAAACTCACATGGCTTGCGATTTCCTTAATAGAAGCTAAAAAATAGCGTCTTTTTTTTGTAACCTTTTTTCTTTCTGCTTATCTAACGAGTGCAAATCAATTTGTAACATCTAAAGAAAGAAAAAATGAAAGCACTAAAATCATTTAGCCATGTGTTTGCGGGAACCGTCATGCTGCTAATGCTTCATGTAACAGTAAAAGCACAAAGTCCTAAACTTACAGATCCTGAAATTGCTTCAGTTGCTGTAACAGCCAACCAGATTGATATCGATAATGCGAATATCGCTAAGGAAAAATCCAAAAATGCAGATGTACAAAAGTTTGCTCAAACGATGATTGCAGATCACCAGTCGGTAATTGATCAAGCTGTGGCGCTTGTCAAAAAATTAAATGTTACTCCAAAGGATAATAATGTAAGTAAGAAATTAATGTCAGATGCTAAAAAAACGCAAGCAAGCCTTCGTTCAAAATCAGGCAGTGATTTTGATAAAGCATACGTTAGCAATGAAGTAGCTTATCACAAAGCAGTAATTTCAACCGTAAATAACGTGTTGATTCCTCAGGCTCAAAATGCTGAGTTAAAGAAGTTGCTGCAGAGCGTAGCGCCCGTTTTAAAAACACATCTTGAACACGCTGAAATGGTACAGAAAAATCTGAAATGAAAAACAGATCTAAAAGCCGGATTGTAAAGTCTTCTTTATTGCCTGCACTCTTATTCTGCTTTTTCGGATGTTCTGAAAATCACACGCCCAAGGTGCATGTTGTTGAAATGAAACAGATGCAGTTTCAGCCGGCTGAGATAACGGTACAGAAAGGAGACACGGTTGAATTTATAAACAACGACATGGTAGTGCATAATATAGTAGAAACATCCAAAGCTTTGTGGAGCTCATCAATACTTCCCTCTGGCAAGTCATGGAAGGTTGCAATTGATAAGAGCGCTGATTATATATGCACTATTCATCCTACAATGAAAGGCAAAATAATAGTTAAGTAAATTGAAAGATAATAAGCTGCCAGGTTGATAAACTAATACGTCATTTCAACCTGGCAACTTGTAAACTCCACTCCACACTAATTCAATCTTAAAACCGCTATTCCGCGTGGCCTAAGATTATTATCTACAGGCAGCTGAATAGGATCACCGTTTTCACGCATCTCGCCCCATGGGTCACCGGTTAACTGCACTACATGCAAATAATTATAATTGCCGATAGTAAGATCAGGATTGGCATGTTGACTTACCACAAACAAAAATTTATCATCAGAAGAAGGCGCCAGTGAAACGGCCTGGCTCGAAGCACTGCCGGAATAGAAACTTCCTGGTACTGTGTTAAACAATGGCCCCGGTTTTTTAAGATACAGCGGACCTTTACCGCCTATGGTTGTTGCATTGGGAATAGGGAACCCACTCACACTATTTCTTATACTATTGGCAGAATATAAATTGTTACCTGCATTGTCCATATGAAAACGGCTGCAACCTACGTCGGCCCGCTGTTCTTCGGCAAATGTTATTTTGCCTGTATATCCATCTATCCCGTAAACCGACCACCTTTGACCGCCGGTTGATTCATACAAATGATTGTATTTCCAGTTGTGGCAAAGGCCAAGAGCTCCTCCCTGTCCGGGAATAAAATATGGATTTTCATCTATCAATGATAAAATACCGGTATTGGAGATAGTGAAACTTAGTACAGGGCGCAATGCCGGACTAAGACTATACCCAAGATAATTCGATACATATACATATGGCTGTGTTTTGGAAACTATCACCTGCGCCGGAGAAGAGCCTGCCGGCATTTCATACTTGCCACCCGGAACAGGAGTTAAACTTCCATCTCCCTCCAATCTGAACACGGTAATATTTGGTTTTTGAGTAGCCGGTTGTTGCGGGTTATTACTTTTATTCAGCACTAATACATATTGCTGCCAGATATCTATACTTACCGGTGTTTCTCCGCCCGAATCGAAAGGAGAACCGGGAACATGAGATAAAGTGCCATCAGGATATATTTTGAATACCGCAATAGTATTGCTGCCTGAGTTAACGGTTAACAAAAACTTTTTATCATTTGAAATTCTTATTTCGCCATCAGATTCATTGGGGCCTTGAACATACCCGGGATTGGCAATGCCTGATCCTGCCGTATAAAATGGCCCTCCCAAAAATGATTTCAGATTGCCATCACCGTTATTTCGGTATGCAATGATGGCATTCATGCTTTTCTGGTAATTATTGGTTTGAATGTAAATGATCTCTGTAAACTGATCTTTAAAAGGCGATTTGTAACAGGAGATAAACAAACTGCTTGCAAAAATTGCCAGCAGGCTGATGGTAACGATTCGTCGCACAAAAAATAACGGGCTTTTGTAATACTTTTTCATATGCTTTTTTTCTCAAAGCTATTGTGCCCGTTTAACAGAAATGATCACGAAACCATCACAAAATATAACGTTAGTATCGCAGAAACAGGTGAGGGGTTGTAAGTAGTAAGAGTACAGTAATAGGTTGATAAGTTGACGTTAGCCATATTAACTTATCAACCTATTAACCATGAAGTTTTACTACTTTTTGTTTATTGTGTACGGCTGCTTCCACCACGTGCAAGCGCTACCAGTAATAAAATGAAAATGGCGCCGCCCAATGCCCAAACCCAGGGCTGGCCCCAGAATGAACCGTCGCTTTTTTGAACACTTTCTGTATGTACAGTAGTCGCTTTGTCCTGTGCAAATAATATCGCACTGGCTAACATAGCTATAGTTGATAAATACATTCTTTTCATAACATTATTTTTTCTAATAAAAGAAAATCACATGCCATTGAATAAATAATGTGAAAACAACTTCCCCCTACAGTTATACTTTCCCAGCCTGAACAACAATATTAAATATTGGCACAGGTTTTTCATTCTATAAATCATAAGCAAACCAATAAGAGAGTGCATTAGAGTCAATGAAAAGCTCTCCATATAGTATAAGCTTCACGTTATACTATATGGGGAGCTTTTCAATTATTTCATTGAGCAATGCGTTAATATTTTTTTCACGCTTTCGACAAACTTATCATACTCAGCCGGCTTGGTCATCAGGGCAACATTTTCCTGCTCCCAGTGATGCAAGTCCTGTTGGTTAAATGAAGTGGTAAAGATCACTATCGGAATAGCAGATAAAATATCGTCTTTTTCGATTTCTTTATACGTTTCATACCCGTTCATTACGGGCATATTTAAATCAAGTATGATCAGGCCTGGTAGATCACCGAATAATTTTGCCTGATTTAAGAATTCTATCGCTTTCCTGCCATCCTTTGCCTCCTGTAAAATCATAGAGGGGTCAATAGATTGAATGGCCAGACTAACCAGCAATCGATCATCAGGGTCATCATCTATATGAAGCACTACCTTCGGTTGTTTTTTCATAGACATGGATCCAAAGCTTTTAATCAGAGATTTTGTATACTCCGACAAACGTGCCAAAAATCAAAAATCGAAGCAAAAAGTATCAACTTTTATGTTTATATAAGATATAACAGATGTGTAGAAATATTTGCACGAATTAATTATATATGCTATCTGTATTTATGTTTTACTTTCCAATTGTTCGTCTGGCTTATTTTAACAAAGAAGGCATAGGATTTTAATAGCTTATCCAAAGGAAATGATTATAAATCAGCACTTATTATCAGAGCCCCTGACATTCAGGGGTTCTTTTTATATGATTTATAGACGCTTTTGACGTAGGGGATTTTATAAAAGCCCGGTTTTATATGAACAAAGTAACAACCAGAAAGAGCACCTTAATGTCTCGTCAAAAATTAATTGCGATAATTCTCGCTATTGTTCTCACGTTATTGGGATTCCTCACTGCCTGGCTTTTGCTCAGCAGTGGCATCCTCCGGTTCGACGCTCTGTAATGAATATATCGAAACATGTAGAAGACGAGTATGATGTCTGAAAAATAAAGTCGGTTAGGCTATCGCGTTTTAGATACTTTCCATCCATTGTAAAAGGCACAAACCTTTTTCATTGGGCATATAGGGCATTCCGGTTTAGGGCGGCATATATCGCGGCCCAGAAATGACATGGCCATACCTGCGTCCCATTGTTTTTTGGGCAGGACCTCCATCAACTGCTTTTCTATTTTATCAGCATCTGTTTCGGTAACAATTCCCAGGCGGGTGGCTACTCTTATCACATGTAGATCGACGACAATTCCTTCGGGTGGTTGTTGGGCTCCGCGCCTGATCACATTGGCCGATTTTCTGCCAATGCCCGGCAATGCTACCAGCCCTTCCATGTCAAGCGGAATGTTTTTGTCGGTTTTTACTTTGTCTGCGATTGCCATAAGCCTGTTGGCTTTCTGACCAAAACTTCTCACTTTAGAAATATAGGGAAACAACAATTCAGGGGTAGCTTTGGAAAGCGCATGCATATCGGGAAATGCCTTGAAAAATTCCGGCGCAATGGCATTCACAATATTATCGGTCGTTTGTGCCGACAATACAACCATCACCACCAGTTGATATAAGTTTTCTGCCTCAAGCGGATGCTTTGTCGTCTTATACTTTTTGAGTAGTGGTTTTATGGCTGTAGGCCAGTCAATGGCAGGCTGTTTCATCCTGAATAACTTTAGGAATAAAGTTATAGTAAATTAAATTATGTAGGCTTTCTGAAACAGAGTGTGAAAAGAATTTGACAATAAACAACAGAAAGAGTAGGAGGGAAGCCTAGTTGAATAATGCCAGCGCTTCGCTCGTCTGCATATGAGCGTCCCATGTTAAGAGTAATTCACGGGTATTTTCCATACCGGAAATAACCAGTTCCGTTACAGCGATCAATTCTGATAAATGATCAGCTACCTGTGTAGTTAACCGAGGTCCTTTCTGGCTGTTATCTGCTTCATTCTTCCATATAACAATAAAGTGATTATAATAGGCCAGTATGTTTTTCAGGTAGTAATCTATCTGTTCAATTTCAGTGTTTACATAATTGTCGTCAATGTTGACATTTGAATGCCGATCATGGATGGCTGCATAGATCTTTTTCAGTGTATCGGCCAGTTCTTCACAAACATCTTTTTCAAATGCACCGGCTATTTTCTGAAAAGAGTCCAGCATGGAAATAAGATCGTTATAATAACGGGCTGTATATGGTTCATGCTCTACATAAGCATTAAATTCACTGCTCATGCTCTCTATTATCGCAGATAAATAAAGGGCCTGTGGAATATCTTCATTCGCCAGTTTAGCTATGATGCGGTAAATAAGCGGAGCATTATGTAGTTTTTCCGCTACCGATGCGGCCAGCGGTCCTATTTCCGTGGAGTCGGCTGTTACCTGTTTAAACAGCAGGCTGCCGTGACGGTATTCTTCTTTGGCAGAATATAATGTATATTCCTCTCGGAATTGCCTTGCAAATGCGGTACTGAAAGGTTCAGGTGACATACGAAAAAGTTTTATTGATACAATACTACTTTTCCGCACAGGCAGTTTCAAATGTTCATCGTTCAGGGGGCCGGATGATTAGAGGTTGCTATCCCTGTCGAAACTAATCATTCAGGGCGTTGATAATGATCATCTTTTACCTGTATGGATGTTGTGATCTTTTGACCTATACAGGGTCTGTCGGTTTACTAATGAATTCCCAAATACCATGTTGATAACACTGATTAAAAGAATTAACAGTAACCTAATAGAGAATCGTTAAAACGGCCTTCTTTATTGTGAGGATTGCTTATTTTTCCCTGAAAACCTTAACGAATTGCCATATTGTGGTCAGAAGCGTCAAAGTGACAAAACTATCTATTTACAGGGTCAGGCTTTTATCCGGTGATTTTCATTATTCGTTACCTTTGGTAACTAATAAAAAGCTTTGTGATGGCTACAGAAAGAAAAACCACCTCAACCAATTACCGCAATCAGTCATTTCTTGAGAAAAAGTGTTCGTTAAATGAATTGCTTGATCTTGTAAGCAAGCGTTGGGTAAGTGAAGTGTTGTTTTGTATTGAAGAAGGAAACAACCGGTTTAAAGGTATCAGGGAAGACTTAAAATTTATCAGCGACACCATCCTTGCCGACCGGCTTAAACTGCTCGAAAAATACGGACTGATCCATAAAGAACATTTTGAAGAAGTGCCTGTTCGTGTGGAATATTCATTGACACACAATGGCAAAGAGTTATGCCGTCTGCTCGAAGTCATGTGTAATTTCAGCGATAGCTTACCTGCCATGAATGAAGATGCCGGTAAATAATACACTAGTGCAAATAGGATTATTTAGCTCCTGCGTTCTCAAGCAATCTTATAATATCACTATGGCCTTTCTTTTGTGCCCAGGCCAGAGGTGTTGACCAGGCCGCTCCTGACTTATTGGGATCGGCTCCCTCATTCAGTAAATATGATACCATTTCCACATTTCCCCAGCGTGCGGCCATGCCTAAAGGAGTGGATTGATATTCCTCTTCCACCGCATTAATACTGGCTCCATATCTGATTAATAGTTCTGCTTTTGAAATATCTCCCTTTTGGGCCATATCGTGAAGAATGGTAACACGATGCCAGCTCATTACATCAGGGTTCATTCCTTTCTCCATCAGATAGGTAGCTCCGTCCAGGCGTTCAAAATAATAAAATTGTGTCCACTTCAATATGTCGGGTACTTTTGCTCCATAGCTCATCAGCAGGTCTATCATTTCGCGATTGTTCTTTTTTGCAGCGAAGAGCAGAATACCTTCACCCCAGAAATAAGTTTCATCCAAAGCAAATTCAGGATGATCTTTTAAAAGCTGTTTTGTTCCTTCAATATTTTGATCACTTACAGCTTTTTCAAATTCTTCCTGCAGGTTAGATCGGTTAAAGAAAATCCTTCCGTTGTCTCCCTTGAATTTACAGGCGTCAGGATTGTTATTGTATTCATGTAGCAGCGTTGCAATCTCCTGATGTTCTCTATCCTCTGCAATAGTGATCAGGTTATCACCGAATGGATAAATTGTATATGCCGGATCGTGCGCTCCATTTTCGAGCAGGTACTTCACTATTTCTGTATGACCTTCCCTCACTGCAAAATGAATGGGTGGTGTATAATTGTACTGCGCATAGATAAGATCATAACATTCATCGGTAAGTTTTTGTATGCTCACCAGATCCCCATCCCGGGTTGCAACGAGGATGTCCCAAACTTTTGCTGTGGTAGAAACAGTTCCATTCGCAACTTCCATTGGTAAATTGAGCTGCATTTCTAAAGGCTGGATCATGGCAGTTAAATTTCCGGATAATATAAAACAAAAAATGAGAACCGATCTTGTTTTTATGACACCTGGCAACTATAACTGATTAAACGCTATTTTGCCTTTTTGCTATCTTCCTTGTAAAGTGCCGGAAGGCTTAGATTGTATTTTACTGAAAGAAAACGTATAAGGAAAACGATCACCATCGTTACAATGTCAAGATAGTTTTTGTTGAAACCGGTGTCCAGCATTAAAAAATAAACGATCCCGCCAAAGATGCAGGCCGTTGCATAAATTTCTTTTCTGAAGATCAGTGGAATGTTATTAAGAAGTGTATCTCTCATTACCCCTCCGAAACAACCGGTGATGGTGCCCAGGGCAATACAGGCGCCCGGATTTAAACCAAAAAGAATTCCTTTCTGCAAGCCAAGTACAGTATAGAAACCAAGCCCCAGTGAATCGAAAATAAAAAGAGTGCTCTGGAAATTTCGGATGATATGGCGGAACAGAACAGCTACTATCGCACTCACAAGAATAATAAGCGGCGTTTCAAAGCTTCTCAGCCATCGCACGGGCAGATCGCCAATAAGAATATCCCTAAGTGTGCCACCGCCAATGGCCGTAATAAAAGCGATGATCAGGATCCCGAAAATATCGAGTCTTTTTTGCATGGCGGCAAATACGCCCGATATGGCGAAAGTTACCGTACCAAGTATATCGATCAGCCGAAGGATGTCTTCTTTCATAATTTATGCAGAACGCTTAACGCGCAAAGCTGAATGCTGAACGCATAATGACCCAAAAATAGTGCTTTAAGCATTAAGCGTTAAGCCTTCTGCATTCATATTAAACGCACTGCTTCTTAATTTGCTTAATCGCCTTTTCTCCATCAATTATTCCAAGCGTTTTAAATGTTTTTCCTTCTATCTTATTGTAATTGATAAAGAAATCTTCTAATTGATCGCTATGTTCTTTCCCCAGCTGATCTATGGATTCAAGGTGGGCATAAGTAATAGAACCGAGAGGCACCGCAAAATAACGGTCGTTCCGTATAGGTTTTTTATCGTCTTCCTGTTGCTCAGCTTGCATTGCGCCAATGATCCTGCATTTTAAATGTGCCCCTGTAAATGTTGCAAATTCACATAAGAGCACTATATCCAGCGGGTCGCCATCTTCTCCTTCTGTATCGGGTATAAAGCCAAAATCGTAGGGAAATACCATGCCCAGTGGCAGCAATTTCTTCAGCTTAAATACTTGCTCTTTGGGGTCATACTTGTATTTAGCCTGGCTGGTTCGCGGTGACTCAATAACTACTTCAACTGTTCGCATAGGCTTTTTTTAAATGCGTTGCAAAAATCTTTCCACGGTAGGTTTTATCTTTGTTTACACTACTTTTAACGGATAAACCTCTCTGTATGAAAAAACTATTGCTTGTTGCCCTCTCATTTGTCCAGTTGATTACCCATGCATTTGCTCAATCACAGGTAAAAATTGCGACCGGTATTCTTGAAGGAAATAAGGAAGAATCAGGTATTTACTCATTTAAGGGAATACCATTTGCCGCCCCACCTGTAGGCCCATTGCGCTGGAAAGAACCTCAACCCGTACAAAACTGGCAGGGTGTACGTGCTGCAAAGAAATTTGGTCCCCGCGCCATGCAGCCCCCCATTTACAGCGATATGAAGTTCCGGTCAGACGGCATGAGCGAAGACTGCCTCTATTTAAACGTATGGACGCCCGATACAAAAGGAAAACTGCCCGTACTGGTATATTTCTACGGAGGCGGATTTGTTGCCGGTGATGGTTCAGAACTGCGTTACGATGGCGAGAGCATGGCTAAAAAAGGTATCGTTGCCCTTACCGTAAACTACCGGTTAGGAATATTTGGATTATTCGCCCATCCTGAATTAACACAGGAATCTGCCCATCATGCTTCTGGCAATTATGGCCTGCTCGATCAGGCCGCTGCCATTGCCTGGGTAAAGAAGAACATTGCTGCCTTCGGTGGTGACCCCAATAAAATTACCATTGCCGGAGAATCTGCCGGCTCAATTTCTGTAAGCGCACAAATGGCTTCACCATTGTCGAAGAATCTGATTGCCGGTGCTATTGGTGAAAGTGGTTCTGTACTGGGCGCTTTACCGCCTGTAGCGCTTAATACGGCAGAAGAGAACGGTGCTCAGTTTACCAAAACAGTTGGCGCCAATTCTCTCGCAGACCTCAGGGCTTTGAATGGCGATTCATTGCTAAATCTCGCTACGAAATACGGTTCTTTTCGTTTTAGGATGACCATCGATGGTTATTTCTTCCCCAAAGATCCGCTGGCTATTTTCCAGTCAGGTGAACAAGCGCATGTGCCATTGCTCGTGGGCTGGAATTCACAGGAAGGCAGTTACCAGGGCATAATAGGAAATGATAAGCCCACAAAAGAGAATTTTGAAAAAGCAGTACAGAAATTATATGGAGATAAAGCCTCCGATATATTAAAGGTCTATGCCATCAATAGCGATGCCGATGTAGAACAGGCAGCTACCGACCTGGCTAGTGATCGCTTTATTGCTTTTAGCACCTGGCGCTGGAGTGACCTGCAGACAAAAACAGGCACCAAACCTGTATATCGGTATTATTATGCGCAACCGCGCCCCGGAGCAAAAGGCGCTGTACATTCTGCAGAAATTGAATATGCCCTCGGCAATTTATCAACCAACAAAGTATTTGCATGGACGGCCGATGATTTTAAAGTATCAGAGCTTATGCAGCAGTACTTCGCAAATTTTATCAAAACAGGTAACCCAAATGGCGCCGGCTTGCCCAGATGGCCCGCAGCCAATAGCAACAAGCCCGCTCCCTTTATGCATATTGATGTAAATCCACATTCAGTACAGGGTACATTTACTGAGGACAGATACAAGGTACTGGAACAACTGGCTAAGTAATTTAAAATAAGAAATTTTTACCGCAGAGTTGCAGAAGCGCAAAGAGCCTTTTCAGATCATTCTCTGAGCCTCTGTGTCTCTGCGGTTATATTGTCCTACTCGGTTTTCAAACTCTTTACCGGATTCATTAAAGCAACGCGCACACAATGATATCCAACCGTACACAGGGCGATTGCAATCGTTACGATAGCAGTAGCAATAAATATATAAGCCTGTACCGGTATCCGGAAAGCAAAATCCTGTAACCACTTATAACCTGCCCACCACGCGAGCGGTATCGCAATAACTATGGCAATAGCTACCAGTTGTAAAAAGTTTTTTGAAATAAGAATAGTGATATGACTGATGTTTGCGCCCAACACTCTTCTTATTCCGATCTCTTTCGTTCGCTGAACCGTCGTAAATGCCGCAAGACCAAATAAACCCAAACAGGCAAGAAGAATTGCCAGACAGGCAGCAATGCCGAATAATTGTGACGACCGTTGTTCAGACCGGTAGAGCTTATTATAATCTTCATCCAAAAAATGATAACTGAACGGACTTTCCGGTATCCGCTCTTTCCACACTGTTTCCAAACGGGCCAGCGTACGTTGCATATCGCTGCCATTTATGCGTAACATGAAATCGCGTGAATAACCACGTCCCAGAAAGATAAGCAACGGTTTTATAGGATCATGAAGACTGCTGAAATTGAAATCTTTTATAACACCCACTACTGGTCCGGTTACCCCCTTTTGAATCAGCCGGCCTATAGCTTGTTCAGGTGTCCAGCCAAGCTCTTTTGCAAGCGTTTCATTGATGATATATGGCACATGGTAATTCGCATTATTATTACTCGTATCCATAATGGCGAAATCTGACTGCTGAAAATCACGGCCCGCCGCCAGTTTCATTTTCATGGTTTGGGTAAAGTCAAGATCAACCGGCATCGCATTCAGTGAAATATCATGTTTCCCTTTTTCATCCGTGGCACTAATAGCATCGCCCCATTCAACAAATTCAGGAGTTTCGTAGGAGGCTGTAACACTTTCAACACCTTTAATCTGAGAAAATGCATCTTTCAGAATCTGAAAATGGGAAAGCATATTACCCGTAACCGGTAATACTACAACATGATCTTTATCGTAGCCCAGATTTTTCGTTTGCATATAATGCATTTGCTGCAATATGATCAGCGTATAAATGATCAGGAAAACCGAAATGCCAAACTGGGTAACCGTCAGTACTTTCTGCAGCATATTGTTGCCACCGGTAAAATTGAATCCTTTTTTCAGCACACGCATAATTTGCGTGCCCGATAAGATCAGCGCCGGATAAAGCCCTGCAAAAAAGCTTACCAGCCCGGTTAATATCAACATGGCAAAAAGCGGAAGCGGTTGCAACAACACCTGTACCGTAAACTGTTTTCCGGTTATAGTATTGAAATAAGGAATAAGCAAGCTGCCCAGCACAAAAGCGAATATGGCCGCCGTAACAGTAACAAGTGACGATTCGCCCATAAACTGCATAAATACCTGTCCCTTTGATGCACCCATCACTTTACGAATGCCTATTTCTGCACTTCTTCCCGATGATTGTGCCGTGGCCAGATTAGCGTAATTGGCGCAGGCGATAATTAAGATAAGCAATGCGATCAGGGCGAACATATAAATGGATGTGATGCTGCCATTAGGTTCAAAACCTTCCAGGGAAGAATACAAATGCACGCTGGTAAGTGGTTCAAGATGAAAAGTAAGATAATCGCTTCCCTGCAGCTCAGCATCAGCCTTTACTGCCGGGGTTTTCATATAGGCCGTGATCTGTTGTTGCAGCGACGGAATGCTTTTCGCATCCCGTACTAAAAAGTAAGTGATCCAGTTGGCCGACCACCATATTTCATTTTTTACAGGGTGGCCAAGATTCTGAAATTGTGTGGCAAAGTCGAACTGTATCTGAGAATTGGCAGGTATATCTTCGCAAATGGCAGATACGCGTAAGTCTTTGCCGCCGCTGGTCAATGTTTTATTCAATGCATTATCATTGCCAAAATATTTTCTCGCCATCGATCGTGTTAGCACGATTTTATCAGGTGCATCCAACGCTGTTGCTGCATCGCCTTCAATAATATGAAAAGAAAATATCTTAAAGAAAGCCGAATCGGCATAGAGTATCCGTGGCTCATCAAACAATTTATCGCCGCTCTTTACAGTATTATGGCTGATAAAAGTGCGTGCATATTCTTCAATGGAAGGGAAAAGACGTTTGAACTGCGGACCAACCTTTGTACCCGTAACGGCGGTTGTACTGATGGTGCCTGCCATTCTGTATTCCATGGTTGTACGAACAATCCTGTCGCCCTTTGTATTAAATGTATCGTAACTCAGTTCGTGCAGAATGTATGTGCCGATTAAAAGGCATGCTGTTAGTCCCACCGTCAAACCAAAAATATTGATGGTTGCGTACAGCTTGTTCTTGCCCAGGTTGCGAAATACGGTTTTAAGGTAATTTCTGAACATATGATATGCATTGATCTGCCTTTCATGCCTCACTTGTTGTGCCAAACCTAAAACCTTTGTGCATAAAGGCTTTATTGATCACCAGCACTTTGCATGTGTACGAAAACGAACACCAGGTGTACGGCTTGTACCGGGTACACGGTTCGCCCCGGGATTACCCGTTAGCAGAAGCCCGAAGGGCTGACATGTGAATAGCCCCGGATGCAATCCGGGGAAACGGGTGATAACCCGAGGGTACAACCCCAACGGGGTTGAATCAAATTTGACATAAAGCAAATTATTTGAATTTCACAAGTCATTGTTTGAATCGCACAATTTTAGTTCATGACCCCTTCCTAATTTAGACATCGATATTTTTTGGTCCTTGCTATTTGTTTTTGTGATTTAATTAAAATGTTATGATCAAATTAACTGTCAATGATCAATTGTACACAGTTGATGCAGAGCCGACCATGCCTTTATTGTGGGTGCTTCGGGATCTGCTCCACTTAACAGGTACAAAATTCGGATGCGGTATGGCGCAGTGCGGAGCCTGTACAGTTCACCTGAACGGCGAGGCCGTACGCTCCTGTGTAACGCCTGTTCGCCGGGCAGAAAATCAAAAGGTAATAACCATCGAAGGACTGTCGGCAGATTTTAGTCACCCTTTACAACTTGCATGGGTAGCAGAAGATGTACCGCAATGTGGCTATTGCCAAAGCGGTCAGATCATGTCTGCAGCCGTGCTGTTGCGCGAAAATCCCAATCCTACCGATCAGGATATAGACGATGCTATGAGTGGTAACATCTGTCGCTGTGGAACCTACCAGCGTATACGAAATGCTATTCACCATGCTGCTGAACTGAAAAAAGGAGGTGTACAATGAGTGCCACAACTTTCAATCGACGCCAGTTTTTAAAAACCAGCGGAACCGTTGGCGGCGGACTGTTGATCTCTTTCTTTATTCCCGCAAGCGCCAAACGATTCGCCGGTAAATTACCGACAGATAGTTTATTTGTTCCCAATGCCTATTTAAATATTGCCCCGGATAATACCATAAAAATTATTCTCGCACACGTAGAAATGGGACAGGGCATATGGACTACCTTACCCATGCTCATTGCAGAAGAACTGGATTGCGACTGGAATAAAATTTCAGTAGAGCATGCACCGCCAGGAAAACCTTATTTACACACAACTTATGGCATACAAATTACAGGCGGGTCAAGCACTACCTGGTCTGAGTTTGACCGCTATCGCAATGCAGGCGCCACAGCAAGGGCTTTGCTCGTTGAAGCAGCAGCCAAAAAGTTCAATGTAGCGCCTTCCGCATGCCGCACTGAAAAAGGCTTTGTAATAGTAGGCGACAAACGCGCCAGTTTTGGTGAGCTGGCCGAAGCTGCCGGTAAATTGCCGGCGCCCACTAACGTTACATTAAAAGATAAAAAAGACTGGCAGTATCTCGGCAAGTCAACAAAACGCCTCGATTCAAAATCAAAATCGAACGGCGCCGCAAAGTTTGGAATGGATGTGAATTTTCCCGGAATGTTGATTGCCGTAGTAGCTCATGCCCCTGTGTTTGGTGCAACCGTAAAGTCGTTCGATGCAACTGCCGCCAAAGCCGTTAAGGGCGTACATGACGTAGTGCAAATTCCAACCGGCGTTGCAGTTATTGCCGATCATTACTGGGCTGCCAAACAGGGCCGCGACCTATTGAAAGTAGAATGGAACCTGGGCGAAGGTGAAAATATAAACAGCGCTACCCAGTTTGAAGAATACAGCAAATTAACTGGAACAAAAGGTATTCCTGCCGCACAGGCCGGTAATACCGAAGATGCGTTGAATAAAACATCAAAGAAGATAAACGCAGAGTACATATTTCCCTATCTCGCGCATGCGCCCATGGAACCGTTGAACTGTACGGTTAAGATAAGCGGAAATACCTGCGAAATATGGACCGGCACACAAATGCCCGGTCTTGATCAGACGGCAGCTGCCAACATTCTTGGTTTAAAACCCGAACAGGTAATAGTTAATACGATGTTCCTGGGAGGCGGTTTTGGCAGAAGGGCTACCCCCACATCTGATTTTGTTACAGAAGCCGTTCACGTTGCAAAAGCAAGCGGCAAATTTGTAAAACTGGTATGGTCCCGCGAAGATGATATCCGCGGAGGTTATTACCGGCCCGCTTTTCTTCATAAAGTGCAGATAGGTATTGGCGACGATGGTTTACCTGCAGCATGGCAGCATGCCATTGTTGGACAATCAATTGTAGAAGGAACGCCCTTTCAGGGATTAATAAAGAATGGTGTAGATGGCACTTCCGTAGAAGGGGTCAACGATTCTCCCTATCTCGAATCTATCCCCAATTATAACATCGAACTGCATTCGCCAAAATTGCCCGTAACTGTTTTGTGGTGGCGTTCCGTAGGCAATACCCATACCGCGTTTGTAATGGAAACCCTTGTTGATGAGCTCGCATCTGCTGCCGGTAAAGATCCTGTTGCGTATCGCCGCAGTATCTTAAAAAGTAAAAAGCATTTGGGAGTGCTTGAACTCGTAGCAGAAAAGTCCGGATGGAATAATCCTTTACCCGCAGGGCAATATCGTGGAATTGCCGTACACGAATCATTTGGAAGTACTGTTGCGCAGGTAGCTGAAATCTCCATTGACAATGGCCATTTAAAAGTACATCGCATTGTTTGTGCTATTGATTGCGGCCTTGCAGTAAATCCCGAAGGCGTAAAGGCGCAAATGGAAAGTGGTATCATTTTCGGATTAACTGCTGTGTTATATGGAGAAATAACCCTGGAAAAAGGATGCGTTAAGCAGCGGAATTTCCACGATTACAAAATCGTACGGATGAATGAAGCGCCGCTGATAGAAGTATATATTGCCGACAGTAAAGAAAAAATGGGTGGGGCAGGGGAACCTGGCGTTCCGCCGTTGGCGCCTGCTATTGCCAACGCGCTATTTGCAGCCACAGGTAAACGAATAAGAAGATTGCCTTTACAACCTGCCGACCTTGTTAAAGCTTGATGTGTTTTTTCTAATCAGAAATTGAACATTGAAAATTCAATATTGAATATTATGCCAGTAGGTCGAATTGCTATATGCGCAACAGTCATTGTTGCCGGATTAACCGCAGCCACCTTATTATCTTTCAAAAGTGAAGATAAAAGAACGGCATGGTCAAATATTACAGCCGCTACAGAAGCCGACAGCATTATTTCTCAAAAGGCATTTTTGAAAGTATATAAAGTATTTATGTCGCCACGTTGCATGAACTGTCATCCTGCAGGAGACGTTCCATTGAATGGAGATGATAATCATCTGCATCCACAGGGTGTAAAACGTGGTATAGATGGCAAAGGCGTGTATGCATTAAAGTGCGCCAATTGCCATCAAACAAAAAACACACCCGGATTGAATATGCCGCCCGGTGCTGATGACTGGCATTTACCGCCATCGAACATGCGATTGGTTTTCCAGGGAAAATCAGCGCATGAACTGGCTCTCCAAATAAAAGACCCAAAACAAAATGGCGGTAAATCACCACACGATCTTATGGAGCATATGAAAACCGATTTGGTTAAATGGGGCTGGCAACCGGGTGAAGGCAGAACTACTCCACCACTTAGTTACAACGAGTTCGTCACTCAGTTTAAACTTTGGCTCGATAAAGGTGCCGTAGCGCCTCCAAAAGGGAAAAGCTGACAGTTTCTGAAATTATGAAACATCTTTTTTAATAGCTCAAACGAAGAAAAGAAACTACAATCTGTACTATTTAATAATTATATAACATCAGAATTATATATTTGAATTGAGTATGGAGGTTGCCCCATATTTGGGCTACAATCCCGACAGTTAAATTGTCGGGATTTTTCTTTGGGCTCTTTGCGTCTCCTTAGCGTTCTTTGCGTTACTAAAATCGACGTAAAACAGCGACGTAAGGCTGTCACTTTTCTATATCAAAACTTCTTATTCCACGGAGTAATAAGTAACAGTATCAGTATACCTACTGCCGGTATTACATATCCCACTGCAAGCATGGGCTGACTTTTTATATTTAGCAATCCTACCATTACATAACTAAAGATGGCTGAAAAAATGCTAAAGGCGCCGCCAACCAAACCAGTTGCCTTACCTGCATTCTGTGGAAAGATCATCAGCGAATACGAGAGCAGGTTATTAAAAATAAACGCCGATATGATGTGAATGATAATTACATAAGCCAGTAATGTATACAAGCTGCTTACCTGAAGCGTTAATAAACCCAATACAACAGCACCTGCGATCTGCAATATCACCGATATCATCAATTTACTCACAAAAGGTTTGCGTATAAGTGATTTTGATATCAGTCCACCGGCGCATACCGAGATGCCCGAGATCAATGAGCACTTGCCCGTCATCGTTGCTGTGTAATGCAACTGATGTTCAATTAAAAAAGGGCTCGCCATTCCATAGATCAGCAACATACTAAAGCAAAAACCTAAGATGAGTGTGCCGGATGTAAAGTCTTTTGTAGTGATCATGTCCCGGTAAATCCTCACCAGCGAGCGTACGTGGAACGGCTGAAAGATCTTTATTGTTTCTCCGCTGTAGATCAGTTCCAGTATAAATAATAAAATCGCAAAAAATGCAAGGAAGTAAAAGTTTGACTGCCATCCCCAGGTGGCCTGCAGATAACCACCTACAAAAGGCGCTACAATCGGCGCTGCTGACCAGATCACTGAAAACAGACTCGTATAATTTTTCAGCTTATCTCCCGAAAACAGGTCCACAAAATATACCCGTTTGCTTACTACAATAATAGCAACCGTAATTCCCTGAATAGCTCTGTAAACATAGATCATGTTAATGCTGGTAGACTGCGCCAACGCAAAACTCACCAAACTAAAAAGCAGGAGCGACACCAGGGTAGGTAAGTAGCGGCCATAGCTGTCGAGCAGTGCGCCTACAAACAACTGCGCTATACCGTAACTTATCATGAAAACAGAAAGTGTTAGCTGAATCGAACCCGGTGTAGTATGTAACTGCCGGGCCATATCAGGCAATGAAGGAATATAAATATCCAGCGCCAACCCCGAAAGGGGTATTAATGCAAAAGCCAGCAGGGTAGCAATGCCCTGTTTTGAATAATTGAGCCTTTTCATTGGTCTATACTTGTATTTTGTACACAGCAAAGGTAGAAAGGGTGTATAGAGGCACGATTATTCCAAACAAAGCAATAATTATACAAATCAAATGTGAGCCGGGACGACTGTTTCGCTTTCCTTTCTAAAGGCCAGCGGAGTTATGCCGGCATGTTGTTTAAAGTATTTATTGAAGTGAGAAGGGTATTCAAACCCAAGCGTGTATGCTATTTCAGCGGCATCCCAGTTTGTGTTGTGCAATAATTTTTTAGCTTCATCGATGATCTTTTCCTGTATCATTTCCCGCGTTGTTTTGCCTGTACTTTTCTTGACCATTGCATTCAGATAATTTACATGCACATGCAGTTGAGTGGCAAAATCGGCCGGTGTCATCAAACGCAAAGGATTTTCGGGCGAATCAACCGGAAACTGCCGGTCGAGCATATCAAGGAAGCTTGTAACCACACGGTCCAGCGGTTTGGCAGTAACCTGGGTCGCCTGCTGTAAACGAATGCCCTCATGAATCAGCAGTTGAAGCGCGTGCTTGATCATATCGTACTTCCAGGTGTAATCTCCTATAAGTAACTGCTCCAAATGAGCAAAATAAGTGCGGAACTGTTTAATAGCTTCATCTTCCAGCATGATAATCGGTTCAATAGCAGGATTGAACAAAGCGCTGGCGTGTTTTATATCCGGCCGTATGCTGTTCAGCAGAAATGAATCGTTAAAAAGACAATAATAGCCATCCTGCTCTGAAAGCGATTCCCATTGCGATGCCAGGAATGGGCTCGTAAAAACAAGCGCCGCTTTTTCTACCAGATATTCCTTGTTATTGCTTCTGTAGAATCCGGTTCCGATGATCAAACAGATTTTATAATAATCCCTGCGATTGTAGGGCGTAGTGCGTATCGCTGAAGTTCTTTGCTTTACGGCAAAGTGACTTACATTCTCATCCCGTCCCTGCAGTTCGGGCGGCAATGGCTGGTTGGTTCTGTAGTAGTATTGCCTGAGTGATTCAGATGGGACCTGCATAATTATACAATTCAAAGGAGTAAAGGTAAGGAGAATTTTCCTTTTTGTAACCCTTGCAGGGAAGTGGGCGAAATGTTATTTAACTGTTTCTTCAAGCATTGTTCCTGCATAAACTTCCTGCATTTTCAGCGATACGCCGATTGCAGGCAGTGTTATAGTTTCTTCAATCTTCTTATATTCTTCCAGTTCCCAGTGATTATGTTCATTGATCCGAAATGCCTCTACAGCAATGCTTTCAGAATCAACAAGTATATATTCTCTCAGGGTGGGAATGTCGCGGTATAACTTAAATTTTACGCCACGATCGTAATTTCTGGTAGCTTTTGATAAAATTTCAATAATTACGGTAGGTTGTAAGGCAGTATCATTCTCTTCATCAAAGGGAATTAATTCTCCGCAAATGATAGAAATGTCGGGATAAGTGAACAACGTATTTTCAGGTATGTGAATTCTCATATCACTCCCATAGGGGCGGCAGGGAGTGTTTAACAACTGGGCACCTGCTCTTATAAAGAGATTCGAAAAAATAACATTATGCCGATTACTGGCTCCTGCCATAGCAAATATTTCCCCTTTATAATATTCATGCTTTTGGTCAGAAACGCGCTCCATTTGAAGATATTCTTCAATGGAATACTTTTGTTTGCCATATGCAACGGCCGGTTCGTTTACTTCCATGCAGTTAAGGTACGAAGTTTCGGGAAACCGTTCAATATGGTTGACTGTCAGAATATTGTCCTTTAACTTTCAACATTCTTAGTGAATGTAGTATGTTTGCGACCTGAATAAACAACGGTATGAAATATTCCCAATGGATCGGAGTTGCAGCAGCTATTATTCTTGTTATTGCCTGTTTTTTCCCCTGGACGTACCATCCTGACCTGGATAAGAACTTTACCGGTTTCTTTTCGCAGAATAATATTTATGGCAAACCCGGCTATTTCTTCGTTGTTGTTTCTATAATAGCTATTGTATTTTTTCTCATCCAGCGCGTATGGGCCAAACGGTGGAATCTTTTTATCTGCGCCATTATCTTATCATACGCTATAAAGAGCTTTATTGTATTCTCAGGTTGCTACCACGGAATTTGCCCCGATAAAAAAGCCGGTTTATGGCTCATGCTGCTATCAGCAATTGTAATGCTGGTAATGACGCTGTTTCCGGATATGAAGTTGAAAGAAGATGCGAAGCGGTAATTATATTTTTTAGTATTTATCCATCCATTCGATCACCTTACGCCAACACATTTTGATATATCGGCCAACAAAAGTAATAACTGTGCAAACGGCGAATGGTATTGCAGTAACCGTTGCGAAGTGGGTGTAGCTATCACCACTGGCACCGTATGCGAAATAAATAATGCTGGTCCATAAAAGGATAATACCTATAACATGGCTAACAGTTTTAAAATTAGCCGTTTTGGTTATCATAGAAACCACGATTAATATCTGACCTAACAATATCCAAAAGCCAACTATCGGTAAGCTGGCGTCAAGATTAGACGTTAACCCCCTGTTATCTTCGTTAGAAAAATAAGGGAAGTAGAATATTTCTATAAGAAAAAAGAATAGTACGCCATGACCCCAACCCACAATAATTAAGGCGTTAGAGACAAGGGTCCAGATCTTTAAAGTTCTTGAAGTGTTCATTTGAAATAGGTGCTATAGTCCATTCGATTAAGAATTATTCATCTTTCCCGATGATTTGTTGGGCCTTTTTCTGTCCACATTTTTCTGCACGGATTTATATGCTGTTCGAAGTCAAAATAGTGATTTTTGTGAGAATGGCAAATGGCTATAGATGGACCGCTGACCGCATTTACCCTAATTTTGTTACAAAAAAGGGCGGAATTTACCCTAATTCTGTTACAATAAACATCTTATGTGCCTAAAATGACCAATCAAACTCCATTTATTAGTTTCGATTATCACATTATAATGTGATATCTATTGAAAATGTTATGAAAATTGTCATAACTTACGCCAAAATCACATTATAATGTCAGATACACGGATAGGTGAAGCAATCAGAAAGCGAAGGAAGAGCCTGAAAATCACTCAACCTGATCTCGCGGATCTGGCAAACATCAGTGTAAATACGCTTTATAAAATAGAGAGAGGTGAAGGTAATCCTACTTTGGATGTATTGGAGAAAATAGTCGATGTATTGGGTCTTGAAATAAAACTGGAAGTAAAACAAATCGGTAAATGAGACGAATGGAAATATATAGAAACCATGAACTGGTCGGTTATCTGATAGAAGAGGATCGACAGCATTATCTTTTCCGGTATGATGATAAATATTTTGCTGATCCGGCAAAGCCTGCCATAAGTCTTACGTTGACCAAAGCAAAGCAGGAATACCAGAGCAATACCTTGTTTCCATTCTTTTTCAATATGCTTTCAGAGGGTGTGAACCGGCAATTGCAAAGCCGTTTATTAAAAATTGATGAGTCGGACCATTTTGGTTTATTAGCTGCTACAGCGCAATATGATACGATTGGCGCTATTACTGTAAAGCCTGTTTCAAAATGAGTATGAAAGAATTGCAATACTGCCCATCATTGCTAACTCAGGGGTTTAACAGCTACAGCCCCGCCGCATTGCGCCGCTTATTTCAAGGTAAAAGAGTAAGCCATATACTCGCATATGATGCTCCACAAAAAAATGAAGCAGATACGGAGAAATTTATGGAGAACAGAAAACGGATATCCATTTCCGGAGTGCAGGAAAAGTTTTCAATGATATTGCAGAAAAACCAACTAAGGCTAACCGAACCTGGAGAACAGGGTCTCTATATTGTCAAACCCATTCCCAGGGATTTGAAAAAGGTGAACCAGTTACCGGCTAATGAACATCTCACTATGCAAATTGCTGCGCAGGTATATGGCATTCATACGGCTGCCTGTGCTATGATCTTTTTTAAAAACGGCGACCCTGCCTATATTACCCTGCGTTTCGATGTTAAAGAGGATGGTTCTAAATGGGGTGCGGAAGATTTCGCAACTCTTGCGGGAAAAACCAGTGACAATGCTGGCCCCAATTTCAAATACGATTATTCTTATGAGGAAATCGGAGCATTGATCAGAAAGTATGTACCAGCATGGCGAATTGAAATGGAAAAATACTTTTTGGTGGTAGTGTTCAACTATCTTTTTTCCAACGGAGATGCCCACCTTAAAAATTTTTCACTATTGGAAAGCGAAAGCGGTGATTATTTTTTGAGTCCTGCCTACGATCTGGTTAATACGCGTATCCATGTTGATGATACTGATTTTGCGTTAGACAAAGGGCTGTTTGCGGATGAATTTCGATCAGCAACATTTCAAAAATCAAATCATCCGGGAAAAGAAGATTTTATGGAGCTCAGTAAGAGATTAGGGATAAACAAAGGGAGAGCGGAGAAACTGATGCAGCCTTTCCTTATAAAACAGCCAATGGTTGAAACCTTAACCCATCGGTCGTTCCTGAATGAATCGGTTAAAAGAGGTTACTTACTCGACTACAATAATAGGAGAAACAGGTTGAATGCGTAGCGTTGTATTGAATTCCCCGGCATGTTTACGGAATCCCTACCCCTGAAAAATCTTCGCCACCCCAAACGCCGCCGCAGCCGCCAGTGCCCCAATCAACATTACCCTAAATGCCCCACCAAAAGGATGAACACCCGTCATCTTACTTTTAAAGAAACCGAATATAAACAAACAGATCAGCGTAACTATTACCGATACCTTTAAGGCATCAACGGGAGTAGCAATAAAAAAATACGGACTTAAAGGCACCAGTCCACCCGCAACATACGATAGCCCGATATTCATCGCCGACTTGGTCGCCCTTTTAGGATCGGGCTCATCCAGACCCAGTTCGTATTTCATCATAAAGTCAACCCATTTCTTCTTATCCCTGGCAATTTCCTCTACTGCTTTATGTTGTATTTCTTCGCTTAATCCCAGATGTTCAAAAAACTCGCGTACTTCTTCTTTTTCCTTTTCAGGAACCTTTTCAACCTCATCATATTCCCTTCTTAATTCACTGTTATAATGGTCCAGTTCAGTTTTTCCGGCAAGATAACCACCTAACCCCATTGCAATAGAACCCGCGGCAATTTCAGCAATACCCGCAATAACGATAATACTGGTATTACTCACAGCGCCGCTTAAACCCGCTGCCAGTGCAAAGGGTACAGTTAATCCGTCGCTCATGCCAATAACAATATCTGTAAGCCAGGCAGCGCTTGTCAGGTGCTGCTCTTCATGATGATGCTGATGTGCTTCCATGAACTCTAAGGTAGGTTTTTACTTCAATATTCAATATTGAACATTCAACGTTCAATGTTGAATGTATCCAGACTTTTCTTAATAATACGCACACAATCCACTATCTGATCACGCGAGATAATTAAAGGTGGCGCCAGTCTGATCTTATCACCATGGGTAGGCTTTGCCAGCAATCCATTTTCTTTTAATGTCATACAAAGGTCCCATGCCGCATTAGGATCAGGATGATTAATCACAATAGCATTCAGTAATCCTTTTCCGCGGATAAGAGAAATATAAGGCGATTCAAGCGCCTGTAATTCCTTCCTCAGCAATTCACCCATCGCAATTGCATTCGCAGCCATATTTTCTTCTTTCAATACTGTTAGTGCTGCAATAGATACACGGCACGCAAGCGGATTACCGCCATACGTAGAACCATGTTCGCCCGGCTTAATAGTCAGCATAATAGGATCATTAGCCAGTACGGCAGATACAGGCATCGTTCCACCGCTTAATGCTTTACCAAGTATCAGTATATCAGGCTGAACATTTTCATGATCACAAGCCAGCAGTTTGCCCGTACGGCATAAACCCGTTTGAATTTCATCGGCAATAAACAATACATTCGCTGCTTCGCAGTATTGTTTTGCGCGCGACAGATAACCTTCATCAGGTACTACCACGCCGGCTTCACCTTGTATCGGTTCTACCAGAAAGCCTGCCACGTTGGGATCCTGCAACGCATTTTCCAGTGCCGGTAAATCGTTATACGGAATAATTGTAAATCCCGGCATATATGGTCCGAACTGTTTGCGCGATGAAGCATCGGTACTGAATGAAATGACCGCACTCGTTCTTCCATGAAAATTATCACTGCAAACAATGATCGTGGCGTTATTCTCAGGAATACCTTTTATGGCATACCCCCACCGGCGGCATAGTTTGATAGCCGTTTCTACAGCTTCAACGCCGGTATTCATGGGTAACACTTTATCGTAACCGAAATAGCGCGTAACAAATTCTGCGTATTCGCCCAGCGCATCGCTGTAAAACGCTCGCGATGTAAGCGTTAATTCCTGAGCCTGCTGCATAAAAGCAGCAATAATAGTAGGGTGGCAGTGCCCCTGATTAACGGCAGAATATCCGCTTAAAAAATCATAGTAGCGTTTGCCATCTACATCCCAAACATATACGCCTTCGCCTTTTTGCAGCACAACTGGCAGCGGATGATAATTATGGGCGCTGTATTTTTCTTCGAGATCTAAATAATATTTCGTTTTGTCAGAAAGCATGGTAGTAGTTGAAAGCATGGGAATGAGCAATAAGAAATTAAGAATCAGAAATTAGAAATGTGAAATGAAAAAGTATTAAAAAAGGCGAATGCCTTTACAGGCTGGTAAATGAACCAGTGTATCATCCCATTCAATGATTCAGCAGATCGAGATTACGACGAAGAAAGTGTGATATGTTGGCTTTATGACTAATGTGCCTGGAATTTGCTGCAAGTTACAACAAATCGGGCATAGTTTCTAAGCCCCTTCAACACGCAAACACCTTGTAATAATCCGGCCATGCAATACCCGGAACCTTGCCTTTCGGGAAGATGCCATAAAAACACGATCCGCTGCCGCTCATAGAAGCGTACAGCGCGCCAGCTTCATATAATTTCTCTTTGATCGCTTTTAATTCGGGATGATGCTCTAATACCGGCGTTTCAAAATCATTCTTCAACAGAGATCGCCAGTCAGTAACAGGTTGCTGAATAATCGCTGTCAGTGATTGTGAAGGGGCTGCAGGCGTTAATTGAGAAAATGCCCATCCGGTATTCACATGTACACCCGGATGCACCAGCAAAAACGACCAGGAGGAGAGGTCAAGCGAAACTTCCTGCATCAGTTCACCACGACCCGTGGCTATACAGGGTTTATTGATAATAAAAAAGGGGCAGTCGCTACCCAGCCGTAACGCGTAATCCAGCAGTTGCTCCCGTGATATATTGAGCTGAAATTTCTCGTTCAGTAGCTGCAGGGTAAAAGCTCCGTCGGAGGAACCGCCACCCAGTCCCGCGCCCATGGGAATGGCTTTGTGCAGGTGCATTTGTATTGCAGGAATCTGTGGGTAATCTTTTTTAAGCAGGTCGTATGCCTTTATACAGAGGTTATCTTCCGGTTTGCCGTTTACTATCAACCCACTCATATGGATATCAACGTTTCCGTCTTCCGGCTTCCGGCTTCCATCTTCCAACCTCACAACTTCCAGCGCATCCCGTAGGGGCAGGGGATAGAATACCGTTTCCAGATCATGGTATCCGTCATCGCGTTTGCGAATAACATGCAGGCCAAGATTGATCTTACAATTTGGGAAAACAACCACGATGGAATTTTGAGATTTGGTGATTTTGGGATTCGGTGATTTGACTACTGATTGGCGATTTCGCGATTGAACTAAATCCCAAAATCTCTAAATCCCCAAATCAGAGATCAGTCTCTCAGTCCCTGAGTCTCTTACGGCTGTTGATTTCGTCGCGGATGGCGATAGCCCTGATATAATCTTCCTGTTCCAGTACTTCGTTAAGCAGGGTGTTTAACTCATCGAGCGTCAATGTTTTCAGGTCGTCGGTTCCGGCAGCTGATTCGGCTGCTACGGCTTCGCGCGGCTGCTTTTTCTTGCCCGATGGATCTTCCATCAAAATACCGGCGCTTTCGAGAATATTATCGTAGGTATAAATAGGACATCCGAAGCGAACGGCCAGGGCCAATGCGTCGGATGTACGTGAATCAATTTCTACAGTATCGTGCTCGCTTACGCACACCAGCTTTGAGTAAAAAATCCCTTCCTGCAGATCGCAGATCACGATCTCCTGCAGATCAATGCTAAAGGCATTCATGAAATTCTTCATCAAATCATGCGTGAGCGGTCGGCTCGGATGCATTTTTTCCAGTGCTACAGCTATGGCTTGCGCCTCGAAGCCTCCGATAACGATCGGAAGACGACGCAAACCGTTTACTTCTCCCAACACCACAGCATAGGAATGAGTTTGTGTAATGCTGTGTGACAAGGCAACTATTTCCAACTCTATTTTCTTCATAACGAAAGCACGAAACTAAGGGATTTTATTCAAAAAATGAGCCTTAATCATTTAGCATCATCCTATTAATTACCCGATCAATTTATGCCATTCCTTTCAGCTTTTTAACCGCTTCCGTTATTTTGGGTATCACCTCAAATGCGTCACCCACAATACCATAATCGGCTGCTTTAAAGAAAGGTGCTTCAGGGTCTTTATTGATAACCACTATCACTTTGCTTCGGTTTACGCCCGCAAGGTGCTGAATGGCCCCCGAAATACCTATTGCAATATATAAATTCGGCGCTATAGTTAAACCTGTTTGTCCAACATGTTCATGATGCGGCCTCCAGTGTTCATCCGCTACGGGCCGGCTGCAGGCTGTGGCAGCACCCAGGGCATGGGCTAAGTTTTCAACCAAACCCCAGTTATCCGGACCTTTCAGTCCGCGACCACCACTCACTACAATTTCGGCTTCGCTTAAAGGTACTTCACCAGAGGCTTTATTAACGGCTTTTATTTTTACTTTAGGTGCATCTACTGTAGCAGTAAATGGCGCTACTTCGGCAGTTCCTGAACCTTCGGTAACCTGGTACGAGTTCGGGTTGAGGGAAATGATCTTAACAGGCGAACTGATCGTATAGTTTGCAAAGGCTTTACCCGAAAAAACGTTTTTCTTTACGGTAAATCCATTGCTTGTATCAGGTAGCGCTACAGCTCCCGGTACCAGTCCGGCTTTTAAGCGGGCTGCCAAACGGGGCGCAATCGCTTTGCCATCTACATTATTCGAAAAAATCACTACCTGTGCATTGGCAGCCTGGGCTACCTGCGCAATTACTTTAGTGAACACCTGTGCATCAAAATGGTTCAGCGCATCGTTCGAAACATGGTGAATTTTTTTTACACCGTATTTACCAAGCGCCGACAAGTCATCCTGCACAGCACCCAATACCACACCTTCTGCAGTGGTGCCCAGTAATTCGGCTACTTTAGCGCCATAACTCAATACTTCAAAAGAAGCTTTTTTTACATGGCCATCGGTCTGATCGATGAATATTAATACTGACATGCAAACAATTTGATAATTAGATAATTTGAGATGTGCGAATGAACCCTTTATTATCCGTGTGAATTATGCACCCAACAGTTTTGCTACTATTGAGCTTCCGTTGCGTCGCACTCTTGTACGCCAGGTTCTTTATTCAGCTAAAAAAACAACGATAATATGCCAAGTGCTTATTTCACACTGGCCTATCAGATGATTTTCGCTTCCTCATGCAACAAGCGAACCAGCTCAGCAGGATTATCTGCCGGAACCAGTTTTACCCCTGCCTTAGCCGGTGGTAATTCAAAACCGGCAACCGTAGTCAAAGCATCTGTTGCTACAGGCTCTACCACTTTTAACGGCTTTGTACGGGCGCCCATAATACCCTTCATGTTCGGAATACGCTGTTCGGCCATTCCTTTCTGACAGCTTACTACCACCGGCAGATTCACTTCACACACTTCTTCGCCGCCTTCAATTTCGCGGGTAATTGTAGCCGTAGTGCCACTCAGTTCGAATTTTGTAGCCAGCGAAACATACGGCAGGTCCAGTAATTCAGCCACCATACCGCCAATAGAAGAACCATTGAAATCGATCGTTTCCTTGCCGGTAAAAATAAGATCGTAATTACCCTGCTTCGCTACCTCTGCAATTTGAGAGGCGATATAAAAACTATCTGTACCGGTGGCATTTACGCGAATCGCTTCATCGCCACCCAACGCAAGGGCTTTGCGTATAACCGGCTCGGTATCCGCGCCGCCTACATTGATCAGGTGTAACACTGCGGAAGGATCTTTTTCTTTCAGTTCAATGGCGCGCACCAACGCATACCATTCGTCGTACGGATTTATAATCCATTGAACGCCATCCTGTGCAAATTTCGTATTGTTATCGGTGAAGGCTATTTTTGCCGTGGTATCCGGCGTTTTGCTGATGCAAACTAATATCTTCATTGGCAAATGTTTTTAACGTTTGTTGGTTGTTTATGCAACCATCGTATACAAATATAAGAGCCGCAAAGATACATTTTGACCTTTTTCTGGATTTTTTAATTGAGAGATAATGGACCGAATTATCAAACTGAAAGAATTTTTGCAGGCCAATCCGGGTGATAACTTCCTGAAACACGCACTGGCACTGGAATATATTAAAATTGGCGATGATGCCGCTGCCCGGTCAACTTTTGAGGAAATATTGACCCTCGACCCCGGTTATGTAGGTTCTTATTACCACCTGGCCAAACTGCTGGAACGTACCGGCGAAACCGACCTGGCCATTCAATGGTACCAAAAAGGCATGGAAGCAGCCCAAAAAGCAGGCGATAAACACGCTCTGGGCGAGTTGAGAAGTGCGTACGAGGAACTAACCTTCTAAAATGAGAAATGAGACGCCCACTTCGCGACATTTCTCATTTCAAATTTGTAATTTTTAATTTCTTCATGAGTCTACTTCAACGATTTCAGCAATACATCACTGACCATCATCTTTTTTCACCAAAGGATCCTTTATTGCTGGCCGTAAGCGGGGGCGTCGATTCTGTAGTATTGTGCGAGTTATGTAAACAGTCATCATTCAATTTCACCATCGCTCATTGCAATTTTACACTACGCGCAGAGGAAAGCGAACGCGATGCTGCTTTTGTTAAGCAATTGGCAGACAGCTATGCCGTTCCGTTTCTTCTCAAAATATTTGATACAAAAGCCTATGCAGAAAGTCATAAGCTATCCATCCAGGAAGCAGCCAGGGAGTTAAGATACGAATGGTTTGAAGAAATCGTGAAGTCCCAGGCCGGAAGCCATCTCTTAACAGCCCATCACCTCGATGACAACATCGAAACCATGCTTATGCATTTCTTCAGAGGCACCGGCATCCATGGCTTAAGAGGCATGCTGCCCAGGCAGTCATATATCGTTCGACCCTTGCTGTTTGCCCGTAAACAGGAGTTAAAACAATTCGCAGAAGAAAATAACCTCTCATGGGTGGAAGACAGCTCCAATGCGCTCGATAAATATTCCCGCAATTATTTTCGTAATCAAGTAATTCCCTTTGTGCAGAAAATTTATCCCGAAGCTGAAAGTAATCTCACTAATAATCTTCGACGCTTTGCCGATATGGAACTGCTGTATGAACAGGCGCTCGAAACGCATAAAAAGAAATTGCTGGAGTATAAAGGAGAAGAAGTACACATCTCAGTACTGAAGCTGCAAAAGTCCACGCCCCTGCATACCATCGTATACGAGATCATTAAGGACTTTGGCTTTTCGGCCCATCAAACCGAGGAGGTTATCCGTTTACTGAGCAGTGAATCCGGCCGCTATGTCCAAAGCGCTACCCATCGTATTATAAAGAACCGCCGCTGGCTTATTATTGCACCAGCCCATTCCGAACAGGCACAAACGCTCGTTATCGAGGAAGATGATGATGTAGTCGTGTTTGAAAATGGCAGCCTTTTAATGAAACCACTCGCAGTAAGCAATGGGCAGGCGCCGGTGTTAAATGATCCATCAATAGCACATATCGACAAAAAAGAACTCCAATTCCCGCTCGTGCTTCGCAAATGGAAAAAGGGCGATTATTTTTATCCGCTCGGACTGGGAAAGAAAAAGAAACTTGCCCGCTTTTTCATCGACCAAAAGCTCTCCCTCACCGATAAGGAAAAAGTATGGGTGCTCGAAAGCAATAAACGAATAGTGTGGGTAGTTGGACTGCGTATTGATGACAGGTTTAAGATTACAAGTGGTACGAGGGAGGTGGTGAAGGTTGAGGTGCGGAGGGGATAAGTCAGGGTCTTATGTCTCTTCAGGAAAATCAGCTATTATTTTTAGATTGATTCAAAGAAGCGGCGAGGTTTATTCTTAACTGGTTTTAAGGTAAAGCTTATTTATTGAATTAAGTGAGACCTTCTATTTCCGGATAAAGTTACTCAATATGCTCGTTTTTTATACTGATGCCAAACTATTTGATACAATTCATCATTTCGAATTGACTCTGTTAAATCTTTAATTGACCACCCATTTGCTATGAAATATTCAACTACTGCAATGGTTAACTTTTTACACTTGTCCCAATCTTTGAAAAATGAAAGAGGTTTTGTGTGAACTTCCAAGTGCCGCCACAGATTGTACGGCAGATTTTGAAATGCCAAAGCAAAGTAGACGTTCTCAAAACTCATTATGATTAACTCCTTTGCACTGGTCCCCGATAAATTCAATCCTAAGCAAAGCCCAAATGCACAAATATTGTCAGAAACACTCTTCGGCCAGATAAACCGCTTATCTCGTATTAGGCCGAGCCAGGGAGAAGCATCATTCTTAATAACAACATAGTCGTTAGGATCCATTATACCCACCAACAACTCTAGTATCTTCAATGCTGGTTGCGTTTGGCGATTTAACCATTCTAAGACTTGACGCGGCTGGCTTCGTAACGCTGACAACCAGCTCGAACTAACATACCCATCCGGATGAATCTGCAAATAATCCAGTAGGCAATCCTGCAGATTAACTCCAACTTTTTCAAATAAATTAAGATCAACGTTTGGATCAACGTCCAATATAAGAGTGATAATTTTATGCCAATCGATAGATTGCTCGTTACTTGTATGGGAAAGGCTGTCTATTATTTCAGCATACTCGCCGGATTTCGTTTCCCAAAAATCCCGTTGATAGGCAATCCGGGGGTTTAGTCCAACAAATATGCTGGCAAGCTTGCTATTCGTCAGACTTCGACTCAACAAGTAGTTGTCCTCCAGATAGATTGCCAAATCCTGAATAACATTTATTCCATTCTGATTCAGATCATGCTTAAACAGCTCGCTAAGAAAGTCAATTGACTCATCAGTATTTATTGCAACATAATCAAGAAATCGATCCTTATACTTCAGCTTTTGGTAATCAAAAGCGCCGAAGACGTCGGTAATAGATAATTCAAACAGTTTCTGCTGTTCGGAAAACGTGATTCCTAAATCACGATGTGACAAATTTGCTTCGCCTAAAATTGTATTTTTCAAACTGCCAGCTTCGGCAGGAAAGGGAAATGAATTGGCAAGGAAAAATATTATTTCTCTAACGCTTGAATGACTTTCCTTTAGGAAAAGGAAAGTCCGTACCATTATGCTGAAGCAAGAAAGTTCTGGTTTCACATCAGCGCCATATGTACGTAAAAATGTTCTCAATTTTCCCGGCACCAACCAATCGTTATATGCTTGATCTACCCATGCTTGTTCTACGAAATTGGGCTCGTATCTCGAATCAATAATTGACCTAAAGCTTTTACGGCCATCATCAATGGTACTTATCGGAACTATTTGCAAATCCAGCTCTTTACCTTGGAACACTCTCGGCATTATGGCCCCTGTGCAAAATGTAAAATTTCGCCGCATTCTTGGCCACTGTTGCAACCAAATTGAAAGTACAAGCTTATCATAACCGAACGCTCCAACTCCTCTAATTAACACGCTAGAGGCGTTAATGTCGTATAATTGTGTAATTATCCCCTTTATGAAATTCTCGCTAAATTTATTATCAATTGTGTTAATGTATTCTTTGTCTAAAATATTTCGAGGCAAGAAGGAAGAATGCTTATAAAATTCAAAGTCGACTGTAGAGACTGGTCGCCTAAAAAGTGTAAATAAGAATTCAATATCTCTGAGATAAGGGAGATCTGCAAAATCAATTAGCAGCGTTTGCGTCCATACACATCCTGGTCGCCTCATTTCGGAAGCATACCATGTTTTTGCAATGGCATAAGCATTTATCTCCTTCAAAGGATAACCGGTGATATATTCCTCGAATCCAGGTAGAATACTGTTCCCAGACATGTCACTAATAGGCAACATCAGCATTCGAACGTCAACAGGTAGTTCTCTTGAGGACCCAAGCAAGGAATGTCCTCCATCATATCCATGTAAAGTTTGATGAATTAAAATATTGTTCTCCTTAGCCATTCACAATCCATTTTATTGGGAGGGTTATATCGTTAGTGCGAATATTTTTATTTTGTACAATAATGCGTTGTGATTGAATCTCAAATCTGTTCAATTTATCGATATCATTGGAATAATTACCCCCTTGGGCGCTTACTCCAAAAAAATTGCATTGAAACAAAGCTTCATTAGCCTGTAGATATTGCATCAAAAATGGCAATTCTTTGCCAACCCACTGTTGTGGTTCAAGTGCCGAATAGTCATGATCTGGTAAATTAATGATCTCGTCCCATGCCGAAACTATTACACATACTCTACAGGGGCTAAGGACTTTTGATGCTATCATCTGCAATAAATCAACCAAAACTAATTGTGTTTGTGCCATTTTTGCCTGCCATATAGCGCCATTTCCTTTTTGGCTTTTATTATCCCGTTTAATTAAATCGCTTACTTCCTTTGCATCAACTAACCCGTTATTCTGGTTCATCCTACTTTGAAAGACTAATTTATTAAGAACCCAGGCAGCATCGTTGATTAAAACAGGGCGAATTAAGAAGTCGGGATTAATAAATAGAAATAGCCCGTTAGTAACAGTGATTTGTTCATTGTATAATTCACTTAGTTTGCGATTTTCAAATTGACTTCTATACATTTCTCCTGATACATCAGGAAATATAAACGTCATTGTATTGCCGTTATTTTTAATAGAAACATCCAATTCAACTTCTTTAAAAAGATCAGTTGTAGTTCTACCTGGGGACTTGCACTTTAACCATGCATCTTCTAAATCATTAAGATATTCCCTATCAGCTGGCTGAACAACAATGCTTAATTCGATATCCACTTCTTTAGATTTAAGGACGTGCCATAAAGCACCTATAAAGGATGACTTTCCTGAATCCGGTAATCCAACGAATATACATCGTCTCTTGATATTGGTATTCATAATTTATTAAAGTCCCAACCGTTTTAATATTGTAGAAATTGTCGAGTAGAAATCGTCATAGGTAACATATTACTACCATCCTCACCCGGCAAGGTTTCTATATATGATTTATTCACCCAAATGGGCAAAAGTTCTTCTATCCCCAAGCCAAATAATATCTGGGTAGCGGGTTTAGGGCGGCTTGCAACCTTATAGAAACCCACATTAAACCTATCTCCGTACTTAGCGATGATTTCGTTACTTATGCCGTCAATATATTTAAGATGAGTCTCTCTATCCGTTTTCTCTTCTAACAAGTCCCAACGGGAAAATACAATTTGAACATTGGTTATGGGCGTAAGAGATTCTGCTTCAACTAAACTTTGCAACACACCTATGGCATTACTTTTTGTTAACGCACGCTTATTGTAGTCAGATAAACCATCAGCATCCATAAACAAAACAAAGTGGTCAGCACGTTTGCAAATGTAAAATTCCTTACACGCTTTCGTTGAATGCCTGAGATTTTTGAATAATTCGCCTGACACATCAGTAAATATTAATTCCTGACGTTTTCTAAGATTAGCCACGCTAGCGAGCGTCAAATGAAGAAATCTAATTGGATCTTCTTCGTGCAATATTGTCCTATCTGTATCAGACTCATGCTGCATTGATTGCACTTTTGATTTAAAACTTTTCTCTTCAAAGTCAACAAGGGTTTGAGAACCTGCAAAGAGAAACCCCGCAAACGATGGATTAGTTTGAAAAATGTGAATCAGACTGAGTAACAATGTTGTTTTTCCAGAATCCGGCATGCCAGCAAAAATGATCAATCGCGTAATATTGCAAAGAGATATTCTGTTAACTTCACTTAATGGAATTGCTCTTCCAGAATATACGGAAATTGAAGTGGACTCCTCCTTTCCATTTTCGTCTTTTTCAACAATACTTTCCTCATCAAGTATGACATCAGATATATAGTGAGGGCATTCTACGGGATCGGAAAATCCTTCCTGGCATTTTCCAGAAGTTAGAAGAGGACATCCTTTTTCATTACAGTCTGGCATATCATTCATCATTAAATTCCATTAGAAAACATTCGCAAAGACACTGATAGGCAAATTCAACTGATTTTGCCTGAAAGTTACCATTGAGTCCAGTGGCTAGATCAAAGACCTTCAACCAACCCTCGTCCCCTCCACTTTCAACCACTTTGTTGTAAGCTAAATGCATAGGGCATAAATTACCCAATTTCGATACTTTCGATAAATCTAAATGTTTCCTATAATGTTTCCACATGCCTTCGACTATATTCCTTATAGATAATTCCTTTTCTGCTAGCCTTGGAATGCCGCTTAGTAATTTTGACAGGAAAACAATAGAGTTTGGCGATGGCAATTCTATTGAAATTAAGGAAAATAATTCCAAGGCTAAGAGAAATGGAGCAGCCTCTGCATTCAATTCTTTTACATGGACACTTTCCAATAAACTATGCTCCCTAAAGAGATACCAGTGAATATTCGACTCTTCATCAAGGACATTGATACTATGCTGAAGTTTTCTCACACTTCTTTGATAATTCACCGTAAGATTGGCAACAAAAGTATGCAATCTTTTTATGGCTGTATCCCGGTCATCAGGAGAGGCCTCTTCGTCGTAGGTTGTAAGTGTATCATCGAAAGATTCGATCGGTGTAATTAAACGGTCCTTGATAGACTGATTACGTAGAAAGTCTTTTGCGCATTTTAATGTATCGGCAACCACTGATTCCATTTCCTTATCTAATCCAAAACTTGCCGATTGGACAGCCAACGCTAAAAGAGGAGCTTTATCATCGCGTTTAATACATTCACTTATAATCACCCCCGCAAGAATTCGTAGTTCTAAATCATTGGCGGCACTGGCAAAAAGCGCATCTTCTTTTCTAAATAAATCGACAAATTCATCGCTAAACCCCTTACTTTTTGTTTGCTTACTAAAATGCAATCTAATACAGTCAAAGCGCCATCCAATATCTTTCTCTTTTATTATTTTCTCTATACCATTTTTGCGCACTGACAAGGAATCGGCTGTTAAAGGCTCAATCAAAGCCTTTACGTACAACTTGGGCAAGTTTTCAATCATGTATTTTTTATTTAAACGGGTTAGCTATTTCTTCTCCACCTTTTTCCATCACTTTATCCCAAAGTTCTTTCAATAGTTCTCGATCAATTGCGCGTTGCATGTAATTCTGCGCTTTCTGGATTTCCGTCATATTTTGATCTTGCTCATCTACAAGACCTAATTCGACGGCAATCCTTATTTTCTGGGAGTACGGCAAGCCTAAGAAATGAAAAGTCAAGGTCCTAATTGGATCAATATTGTTTATGTCAATAACAGTTTCAGGCATTTCAATCTCGTTTACTGGTTGGGCTGTTTTTTCCTGATCCTGGTAAGGTAATGCTTCCTCGGGAGTTAAAGCCAAGTCGTATTCAAAAAAAAGACTCCCTTTCTCAGAATGTTCTGGTCCAAACTGTCGTTGAAGTTTTTGCCACTTCCTTCTATAAATTTTAACTTCAAGCATTGGATTTTGTAAAACTTGCCTAATATTCAATTCAAGTACGTTATAACGAGGCTCCCAATCGGCCTCATTCCGTGATGGCTGCATCGCACCAGCGGATAAAACTAAGCATGATCCATTTACTTCTATGTTGTCAAATTGGTGTTTATGCCCGAACAAAACTAGTTTCGCTCGATTCCGAAAGTCTACCATCGCATCGTTTCCATCACGCAACCAATCTGATGGATGATGGCACAATATCAAATTAATTACCCCGCGTTCGGTCCGCATAAGGCTTTGCATAGAACCAACAATAAGCCGCGCTCCATCCTCATTATCTGCACTATTCGATACGAGGGCAGAGTTTAAGCCTCTTATTCTTAATATATTCTCATTGAGTTTATAATTTTTTTCCCAATATAATTTATTTGGCTGAGAAGGAACAGACTCATACTTCAGACTAAAATCAAAGTAATTCTTCAAAGGAGCTAGAAGCAGGCTTGTTAGTTCAGGGCTTTTCATAAATTTATCCAATCTTACATCAATTTGCCGTCTAACTTTATCTCCTTTGAACATTGTATGAATATCTGCCAACGCTTCGGAAATTGCCTTTCGGTCAACATCATGGTTGCCAGGGATAGTTGATACGTTTTCTTTTTCACAATTAACAATGGAGCAAACCTCTGCTAACCATTTGTCAGCGGTTTCATATTCTTCTTTTTTTCCGGAAAAGGCAATATCGCCGCCAATTAGGATTATATCTATTTTTCCTAATGTTAAAATAAGCCGTTTTAAATCTTCAATTAATTCATTCTGCAAATCTGCGTCCAAATCTAAATGCCCATCAGGGCCCAAATGTCTGAAATGAATATCCGACAAATGCAATATTTTAATGGCCATACATTAGGGTGTTAATTAAGGTTATTATGCTTTTCTTAATATTGCCTCATTTATCACTTCAAAACACTTTGCGCTTGTTTTTTTATTAAACTTGTTATTTGGTTTTTGAAAAGCACAAAGGCTATCGGAATTTTCCCTGAAACGGTTAAATTACCGGGTTTAATCAAAAGGTCTCCCTTGATTTTTGTTTTCCCTACATCGAAATAGAATTCGGCTTTATTACCCTTCCATACAATTCTTAGATTAGAAACTTTATCCGGGTAGTGTCTATTAGCGGAGTCTGCAAATTTCTTTATTCGATCAATAGCGTCGGCTTCAGCAAGACTATGGCTAATATTAACTTTTAAGACTGGCACTTTCAATTTATGGCAACATGGTTTTAATTAACTTAGCTTGAATCCAATATGCTAAAATAAGCCTGGACAAATTTAATCGAAACCTATACTGTCCCTGATAAGTATTTCTGCGTATTAACCGCCTTAAATTATAGATATTTTTTTCAATGTAAAAATTAATACTAATGATATAGATCAAGTTTTATAGCCTCAAGAAAACCGTTAGAATATACGAAGTTGAATTTGAGGAGAATGGCATCGTTTATTGCTCAAAAGGATACATTAGATATTATCTGCATAAGATTGGTTTTTTATAGCGGAGCATAAAAGCCCTCCAGTTATATCCAACATGCAATCCCAACGCTACCCAGACAATTAACGCGATTTACTGGTTCAGAGAAATCTGATACACATTGTGCCTATTCTTTGCTGTAGTTTTCCGCAAAAAAGCCAACTCTAAATAAGTATACGTAGCTTTTTTTAGTTGGCGCCTTTCATCTCAAACTGTCTCACGCTTTAATATCATTTTAAGGCTATCAACTCCTCCACCAACCGCCACACCGCCGTACCCGGGTTATGATTCGCATAATCACTTCTATTCTTAAACAACTCCGAAAGCTTCTTCGCATTCCGAATAGCAGCATCCAAATCACCATGTTCCTTCAATAATGCATACATGTCTATACTGTTCTTTTGATAACGATAACCTTTACCTAAATGCGTTCGTAAATTTTCCTCTATCAACTTTTGGTAATCATGCCTGCTCATCTCATGATTATAAAAATGGAAATGCAGCAAATACCACAACTCAAAGGCCTCATTACTCCATGCACAACCTATTTCAGGCTTTGAGTTTTGGCAGCGTAACACTGCATTGTTGAACTCATTGGCAGAAAAACTATCTCTGTCAAAAACTACCCAAAGACTGTCTATAGGCCTGTTATGATCGTCTTCATAAACCTTTTTTAGTCGTAACGCTTCATCTATTAATGATTGCGTATTTCTTCCGGTACCTTCAATGTCAATTTGGTAATTTGTGAGAACCCCTTTGGGTAAATCATCTTTCAAACCTTCAAAATAGTTAGGTTCTGTCTTTTCTCCTTCGCATACGATCAGGTAATACTTACGTTTGTTTCTGAATCCTGTCTTTCTTTTCTGTTCGTGGCGGGCAAAACGTTTTTTCTGCTCGTTACCTATCTTTACTTTCCTTGCCATTTCGCCATAACATTTGAAAGGTTGCCAATAAACGGAATAGCACCATAACGACCTTCAATATAGTCCTTCTCAAAAGATCGGTCTTTACGGATTGTCTTTCCTTCTTCTTTATATTCTACTAATGAATATAACTTTGATACTCCATATTTATCCTTTTCAACGAAATATACCTGATCTCTTCTATAACTGCCATAATATAAAAGATTGGTATCGTGTGTGGCAAAGATCAACTGAGCATTGTTATGATTAAAATCTTTGGAGTTAAACAACTTTGTAATCGCAAGTGTCAGCAATGGGTGAAGACTGGAATCTAATTCGTCTACAACAAGAACACCTCCATCATTTAAAACATCGAATACCGGACCTGAAATATTAAACAGTTTATTAGTGCCTGAAGACTCCTCGCT
>Ga0105239_10000098_pt1 | contig 120504 bp, 138 predicted proteins | sample KBSC44metaG_FD_92761 | JGI IMG/M metagenome (GOLD analysis project Ga0105239, IMG submission 92761) | Corn rhizosphere microbial communities from Kellogg Biological Station, Michigan, USA - KBS C4-4 metaG | ecosystem: Host-associated > Plants > Roots > Rhizosphere > Soil | place: Michigan... | reverse complement strand
TGCGAGCCCCATCGCAACCCACGAGCCATTTACTTTGAAAGGTTCGGTCGCCAGACTGAACGGTAACGCTTTCAGTAGTCTGCTGAAAGCGTGTGATGCCTTGCCCACGCCTGATATTGACTTCCAAAGCATCTGCACGGCGGGTAAATACTGTTTCGAGCTCCTGTATCTCAGATATTAAACTGGTAGGTGTGGCGCCGGGCAGGCGATACTCCCATTGCGTTGTATCTATATCACCTTCGTGAAATGGGATACCGGCGAAATGTCCTACCTGGCGGCGTGGCCCTTGTGTGGGAGCTGAGGTTTTGTGCGGGTTTTTAAGATTTTTATGTATCTCAAGTTCTCGCAGTAGCCCACGACGATAAAGCGCTTCGATGGTAGGCGAGGAGAGACCCCGTATACCGAAAGGAAGCTGCTTTAATGGTGAGTGCGGATCTTCCGCCTTTTCGAGTATAAGCACTGAACATTTCGCCAGAGCCAGTTCGCAGGCAAGGAAGAGACCTACTGGTCCTGCGCCGGAAATAATTACATCGTAAATAGCATGATCTTGTACTGAATTTTTGTTTTCAGGTGTAGCGTTCATATAGCATTATTGAGACACAAAATTCAGGAATGCTACAGTAGCAGGATTGTACAAACACGACAAAATCTGTCCAACTTATACTCGTTTCTGTTTATAAACCACCTCACGGTTTCGATCTATCCAATACGAAAGTGAAATAAGAACTATCATCAGGATCACTACGGATACAAAGAGTGTCATAATGGAATCAGATGGAGGAGGACCGTATGTGTTGGAGATTTGAAATGCTAATAGCAAAATAACTAGTACCCATAGACCCCACTTGCCAATCTTATTTTTAGCCTTAGTATAAGTGGCGTAAATAAGTACACCGGCGAGCAATATCATTGCTTCAAGAACCAGTGTGATAACTACATGGTTCCATAAACCAAATCCCACTTTATAATCGTTGAAAGGCGTTAAAGGCAGGTCGGCTGTGTGTACAATAAGGTCGAGAAACCAATGGCTCAGTACACAAAGGCCCACTACAAGGGCTCCGCGATTATCGCGTTTTACCAGCCAGTAGAGACCGCCTAACACAATACCCCACACCAGGCCCATAAACAAACTATGTGTATAAGGGTAGTATAGAAACTCTAACGCATTTGTTTTTGTATAGCCCGGCACAACGGCTACTTTCTCAACATTGAATATGAGCAGGAATGGCCAAAGGATATCAACAAATTGAGTAGCGATAAAAAGCGTGGCTAATGAAACCCGTGGAGCAACCTTTTTAGCTGCAAAGGATAGTCCGAAGTGCCCGATAAACATAGCGTATTGTTTTTGTTTGGTACAACACAAAAATAGCTATGGTGCAGACACCTCTACTTGATAAAAATCAAGAAAAGTTATACCAGCTTTTTCTTTCGGATGCGGCTAAATGTTTCAGGTGTCATGCCAAGCATAGAGGCAATGTACTGCAGTGGTACCTGATTAAATAATTCCATGTTCTCTTGAAAGAAAACGGCATAACGTTCTTCTGCAGACATAGATAAGTGCGCAAATATCCGGTTCTCCATAATGGTGAAACACGTAACAATGAAGCGTTTTTCCATATCAGGCCATGCGGGTACCAGCTCTGCAATTTTGTTATAATCTTCTCTATGAATAGTGTGCAGTTCGGTATCGGCGAGCGCCTGTATGTTCCAGCGCGAAGGCACATTGAAGGTAAGGCTGGCCAGGTCGGCCATAAAATATCCTTTCGTGCCTATCCATTGGGTTACCTCTTTATCTTCCAGCGATACATAAATTCTCAGAAAGCCGGACTGAATGAAACTAAGCTTATTGCAAGCGCTCCCTGCCTTTAGATAATAATCACCCTTCCGGAGCAGGGTAGGTTTAAAAAGGGAAGCGATCTTTGACATGTCCTCTTCGGCAACGCCAAAATAAGAACGGATATATTGCTCTAGCTCGTTCATGATTTAATGGTTATACACGACAAATATAATTTAAAGGACACTTTACTTGTGTCTGGTTTTATGACCGATTTCACTGGTAATGGTCAGATTTATTGATGATAGTGCCAGTTGATCTTTTTTTGCTTTTCGCGCGAATGCTGCGGGTGTAGCACCACTATAACGCTTGAATTCCCTGCTCAGGTGGGATTGGTCGGTATAGCCAAGCTCCAGCGATAAGCCGGCAAGGTTAGACTCGGGATGATGCCACAGCTGGTTTCGTACCTGCTCAAAGCGCATCAATGCAGATACATCTTTAACGGTATGGCCGGAAGACCGCTTGAAGTTCCTTTGTAATGTACGAACGGTAGCATGCGCAGCAGCTGCTACATCGCTCACAGGCATAGTGCCATTGGCTTCTCTCATAGCAACTCCGGCCTTGAATAGCATACTATCGGTAGCAACGTGTGATCGTGCATCGAGGAAATACTGTTTTACATGGGCTATAGCTTCCTCTATATTACCAGCTTTGACATATTCGGCTAAAGCAGATTGAAGTCGAGCAATGGGATGCTCAAATATGCGCACTCCGTCTTTACCGGACAAGAGTCCAAGGAGGTCGAACACGGTCCAGGGAAAGCACCTGATAGCAATTATCTCAAGACGGTTTTTCGCACTAAAAATAGCAGGCTGATCAAGCAAGCCCATCATAAATGGTGATGGTAATGACTGTAAGACCCCATTGTGAGAAATGCTACAGCCGCTCCCGAAATGGAAAATGATCTCAGCATAGCCATCCGGTTGCACCTCGAAAATTGACTCCTGTTCTCCGAAATCCATCCTGTTAAACCAAAAGCACTTTATGGTATCCCGTAGCTCTTCAGGAGGCGTAAATTCTTGATGGTGCATGATCTAAATAATGGGCTTGCAAAAATTACAACGTCCAGCTAGGCCGTTCAAAATGACAAGTGTAGCCGTACGGATGTTTTTGTAAATAATTCTGATGCTCTTCTTCAGCATTCCAGAAGTCGGTAGCTGGCACTACCTCTGTTATTATTTTTCCAGGCCATTTTCCAGACGCTTCCATTTCTGCTATCAGGGTTTTGGCAGTATCGCGCTGGGTATCGTTGTTATAGAAGATGGCTGAGCGGTAAGATGTACCTACGTCATTGCCTTGCCTGTTCTTCGTCGTGGGGTCGTGTATCTGGAAGAAATATTCCAGCAACTTGCGATATGATATTATTGTCGGGTCGAACGTTACTTCTATACCTTCGGCATGTGTGCCGTGGTTTCGATATGTGGCGTTGGGTACATCACCGCCTGTATATCCTACAACGGTTGAAATAACACCCGGCTGGTTTCTGATCAGTTCTTCGACGCCCCAAAAGCAACCGCCTGCAAGTATGGCTTTCTCTGTATTCATAGAAATTATTTTTTAGACTACTAAAGGTAAGATAGAAACGCTTTCGTAAATACCGTACCGTGGCACCACCGTTATAAACGAGGATGAGTATGAATGGAAATTATAGATACTTAAAGAAGCAAAAATGTTATTGACGATAATTTTCTCTGAGTAATGCAAACATAAATGTATCAGTAAACTTACCATCAACAACTAATCTTTGTTGCAAAAGCCCTTCAGATATAAAATTGTTTCTTTCCAATAGCCGCAGAGATGGGAGATTATCAACTGTAGTCCAAGCTAGCCATTGCTATTTCCCCTAACGCCTTACAATTTTATAAAACGGTGAATTGCTTTATCAGCGTTATCTTGGAATGTAGTATTCCTCAAATCAGTATAAAAAGTGCTCTGATCAACCATGTCCCCTGCTAACTTACCCTCTTTACTTGCATAAAAAACACCAGTTTTATATCGTTCATCAGAAATGCCATCTACAAAGCGTTTTGCACCTATTTCTAACTTATGCACCATTCCTCCAATCAAGGGGAATACAACAGGCATCATAAAATTCTTCAACATAAATCTCATTGCCGGTGGCAAATTGTCTGGTGCAGCAGTGCCCGTCGTATTACCAGGACTTACAACAATAAATTTGATGTCAGGATATTTTCTTGCCATTGATAACGTCCACATGGTTATTGCATATTTAACGTACCCATACGCTTGCACTGGATCAAACTTCTCACCAAAATATGATCCATCAAGAACAGCGGTAAAATCATCTGCAGAAGAAGTCTTCATTGAAACAGGCTTCATTCCGAGCATCTTTACCCCCGGTACAGCTTCCGCACTTACTGACAGTACAGCTTTTTTCAACTTGTTATGTTTTAGTAATTCATCCACCAAAACGACATGACCTAAAATATTGGTAGCAGCTAATTCATTCATACCGGAAGGTGTCATTTTCCCGGCCTGTTTTCCAACCATTCCACCTGCATTTAAAATTACTGCATCAATGGGTTCCTTTATTTTTTCTACTGCATTTCTTACAGAATTTGCATCCGAAACATCCCCAATAATAATTTCAAAAATCTTTTTTCCCGTTTGCTCCTCCAGGTCTTTTTTTGCGGCCTCAGCTCTCACTTGATTTCTACAGAAAAGAATTACCTTTTTTGTTTCCTTTTTCAATGCTAACTGTCGGGCGGCCTCTTTCCCAAGCCCATTATTTGCTCCCGTTATTAATATACTTTCGTTCATTTTATCTCCTTTTTTGTGTTTAATAATTAGTTGAGTAGTACTTTTTGCTAGCGACATTAAAAAACAGACCGACCTGTTTTTTAATGATAAAAAAATTATAGCAATTTCAGAGCACTTTTTTGTGCTGCAATGACCGGCCAAGAATTTCCAAATACTTTACATGACATTATAGCACCGTCAAATAATAAATAAATGCCGTCGGCTAAGCTTTGAGATCTTTCTATTTCATCCCTTTTTATTGAATCAGATTTTAATATCTCAGCAAATAAAGCGCGGAGCCCATTTTTTTGCTGTCGTATAACATCATAAACGCGGCTGTTTTTTATAGCAATTTCGCCAGCTATATTTAGAAACTGGCAGCCATGAAATTGTTTAGAATTTGTATTTTGATATAAAAAATCAAAAATGGCAGAGATTTTCTCATTTGCCTCTACTTTCGTTGATGCTACATGCCTAAAGTGGCTCATTGTTTTTTCAAACATAATTTCCAAGTATGCTATAAGCAAATCTTCTTTTGACCTGAAATGCTGATATAAACTTGCCTTTGCTATATCAGCCTCCTCAATGATTTGATTAATTCCTGTGGCGTTATACCCCTGCTGATAAAACAGCCTAGAAGCAGTGTCCAATATTTTTTTTCTTGTGTCCATCTTCTTTTAACAATACAAATCTATACAATTTTTATCAAAACAGACAATTCTGTACGAATTTATATTTATTAAATGCATGCTCATGACATGCTGATGCATTCCTGAAAAACAAGCGAAAGATGCTAGGTGACACGGGGTTCAGCGGACATAAAAAAGAGAAAGTCAGCATTTTTGTTGACTTTCTCTGCGGATGTAGCGAGGACAGGGATGCCTTTCTTGCAGTTGCCTTGAATGAGACTGGCGTTGCAAACGCCATGCCTGGGCATCCCCGTTATAAACGAGGACGAGTGGGGCAAATTAATTTTAATTCCGTTTAGAACGTTTATAAATCAAAACCACTATTTATCATTTGTCTTTTCACGTGACACTTCATTATCTATATATCTATCTAAACCACTTTGACATTTAGATAAATCATTTTTTAATTTTATGTTCTGTTTTGCCAACTCTTTAAGTCGATATTCACAATCTTTAATTACCGAATCTATCAGTATTGATGAATAAGTCTTATTTAAATCGAAATTCTTTAAGTTCAACATTTTATATGCGTAAAGAAACTCCAGCGCATCAATATAGTTTTTATTTTTATAGGCTATATTGCCCATGTTATAACATGAATCTGATGTAGCCTTAGTAGTTTGCGAATAGCTAAAAGTTGAACAAAAAACTAGAAGAATAACCATTATTGCATATTTAGAATGGGGGTTTTTCGGGGAGATTAATTGGGACAACATTTTTAGCATCATTTTGATTTGTATCAGTAATCTGTGTGTTATCATTTAAATGGTTTTTAATTATGGATTTATCTTTAAAATTAATGCCTTTCCAAGTAGCAAAACTCAAAATAATTGTCCCAAATAAAACAAAGAATGTCCCAGGAGCACCTTGTTTTAAAACAATTTTTTTAAAATTAAATTCAGCATTTAGGCTCCCTGCATTATCAAAAATTCCTTTACAAAACAGCTTGTATCCCAAGAAAATGATAAAAACTGCTGCAAAAACTATAGATATTTTGAAAATTAAAAGTGATATGGTTTCGGCAAAATCTAAGTATCCAAAAGTCATAATTATTTTTTATGGTTTTTAATAATATCTACAAAGTCCAGTATTCTTTCTGCTTTAATAACTATTGCTAAATTTAATGGTAATTTTGTTATCATATTATTTGAATCATTTTTGGAACTAAAATTCCCTTCCAAATCTTCTGAGCAAATTCCCATTAGAAAAACAACCTCACCACCATTAGCGATAATTGAATTGTTTCCGAAAAAAGTACCATATTTATATAGTAGAACAGGGGATCCGCTTGACCCACCATATACTGGTATATCTGCTAATATTTGTGATTTACCGAGATAATTTAATGGTAAAGGAGTTGCAGTAATACCTTTTCTTAATATTGGTAAATTGTTTACCGAATCCCATATTCCTTTAGGATATCCAATCATTAAGATGTCTTCAATAGAATTTATCTCAATGCCGTTTGTCTGCTTATTAAGATTTACTATATTTTGTTCGCTAAATGCTTTATAATAAATTTCCCGTGAATTATAAATTTTGTCGCCAAATATAGCTGCCAAAGGACATATTGCTAAATCATATGTGGGATGATAAATCCAATACTTATTAAAGCTTGATAATCTTTTTATGACTGTTCTCTTATTGTCAGGTAAAAAAGTATCTTTTTTAGAAGCAGTAAATGTTAATATTACTTTTTCTGCCTGTTTAACTGCATGAGCAGTAGTAACGATTGTTGGTGTATAATTTCCATCTATATTTAAAATGAAAAAAAATCCAGTTGCATTAGTTTTAATTGAATGAACATGACCATTTATAGTATCATTTTCATAGCACTCGAGACGTATGGTTGAATAAAATAAAGATTGTAATAGTTCTTGAGCTATACAATTAGAAGTAAATATAAAAAAAGTTGCTACTAGTATTATTAATTTCATTTAACTAAGTTATAATAAAACAGCAATAAAAGTTTTGAACATAAAAAAAGCCAATCATTTCTGATTGGCTTTTTGCGGATGTAGCGAGGACAGGGTTTGCAATCCCTTTTTCTTACTTCCTATTTTCATTGATTATACTGCATTTTGTAAACTTGAATTACTGCCAACCATGCCGTTTTTGTCCAAGTTATTGACCAACTATTCTAACAAGGTCATACTTGTACTTTCCTTTCATACCAGTGCCTAAGAGGGCATTAACTGTCTTTTGACCGTTGGTTATTTCCTTACTTTCCATAACATAGATAGCATTTGCACCGTGTTGCGCTGCTGCTTTTTTAGCTTTACGTAGCGCCTTGTGTTCTTTATTCGTGTGGCATATTTCCACTCCAACACTTTCAAATTTACCCGGTACTTCTGCCTTATACTGAAACACTGCTACAGTAGAGTAGGGAACTGGCTCATAGTTATGCGTACCTGTGCGAATAAATTTGTAATTGCACGAACCCAATACTAAGCTGGCAAATGCGATGGCAATGATCGTTTTTCTCATTTTGTTGATTGATTTGATTTTAATACTGCAATTTCTTCCATAAGTTCGATAATACGTGCATTTAGTCGGTCTTTTTCATCGTTGCATCTAATGTATAATGATTGAAAGTCCCTACCATAGCTACTTACGGGCTCATTAACGCCTGGTGATGTATCTGACAACAAATATTGTACATCATCCCTCGGATTACCTGTCACAAACGACAAGGGTTGCTTTAAGTACTTAGCCAATTGTAGTAGAAATTCTTTATTAACATTTTTTTTGGCCTTAAATTTTTGAGACACATTTTGCTTAGTTGTACCTATTGAAATGGCGAACTGGCTTACGTTCACGCCTTTTTCATCAATAAATTTTTTCAATTCGGGGCCTGTCATTTTACAAAAAGTTTGATTGTGCATTTTGTTTTTTGGTAAATAAATTGTTTACTTTGTATTGACATACGGTAAATAATTCATTTACTATTGTTGACAAAAAGAACCTTTGAACCGATTTGGCCATCAACAGAGGGGGAGTATTTAAACTGAATAATACCAATGACAAGCAAGTATCAATTAGTACTAATAAAAGCACTATCCCTACGCGGGATGGTATTCAGTTTAAACTCCGTTGCAGGGCCAATCTGCACAGGTATCGTAAGGCTTCAGCTCACCCGCTGGGGCCTTACTCTTTTTAACCGCGTAAGATACTAAAGATTTATGATACCAATTTCAGAGGATACGGCAAGGCAGTTACTATCGGGGATTGATAGATTAAGTGCTTTGCTGGCCGGTGTGGGAGTGCCAACCACCACACCGGCGGTATCTTCTATAATAGGTAATTCCAACACCCGTGCCAAACAGCGCAAAGAGGTGTTAAAACAGCAGAGCATAGAGCAGCTTGCAAAGCATTTAGGCCCAAAAATTCTTAATTATCTCAAACCATAAAATCACAATCTATGCAGCAGGCAAATCAATTTCCCAATGGCATTGAGTTAACACAGGTTACAAAGCGGCTCGATGCCTTTTTCGACCTGGTACACTTTGATGTGGATAGCAGACAGGTAATAACCACCGTAAAGGCTGGCAGCATTGCAGGTAAAGAAGCATTGATGTATGACGCTGCATTGCTTAGTGATATGGCAAGCAAGTATTACGAGGCTATTTGCGACCTCGGAGATAATCTACAATGCGTTAACAAGGTATCTGCTTGTGAAGATTTATTAGCATCATTTACAGCACTCAACGGGCACCCCAATAAATACCATATCCTGCGTGATGTGCAGGCATATACCCCCGCTCTTATGTGGCTGGCAGCAGGCTTTATTATCAATGCAGTAAAGGCGCTCAATACAGCAGGTGTAGAAGGTGCCCCCGAATGGCTTCCATCATTCGCATTTCAGATACTTACTATCTGCAATGCAGTTGTAAAGAGGTACGAACCTATAAGTTCAGCAGCAAACGCCTAAGCCATGAGCACATTACTGCAAGATCATCAAGCCGACTTTTTACAGAAGTATATAAAGATGCGTAAGCTGCAATTAGACTTAGCAGGTTGCAGGTTTCCCGCGAACAATGTAGTAGCGAAGATAAAGGCCGCTCAAAAAGAATGTGATGCCGCCGCAAAGCTGGTATTGGAATACAAAGAACAACCGTCATTTTTTTAACCACCATAAATTAACCAAAAATGAAAAACATCCTCGTTACAACGGCCCACCGCGGCGTATGGTTTGCACAGGTAGATGCAAGCAAAGACCTGACAGCAACTACACTTACAGACCTCAAAAATTGCCGCATGGCAATCTATTGGGGTACTAAGCACGGAGTGCAGGAATTGGCAGCTATAGGCCCCAATTCTAACAGCAAAATATCAGCGACCTCTGATATTGAAGTACTGCATAACGTCACCGCGGTATTCAATGTTACCGACAAAGCAGCGGAAGCATGGACAAAGTAACATTTCTCACGTTTGAGGATGTTGTAGCGGCTGGTGCTTGTAGTCGTGGCGTTGTAGAAGCCTGCATTAAACGAAACGTTTTTGCAGGCCCTACAGACGACATGATAAAGCTGTTTGGCGCTAACGAGTATTTGTTGCGTGCAGCAAATCTCGACGGCAACGGCAACGGCTACGGCGACGGCAACGGCTACGGCTACGGCTACGGCTACGGCAACGGCAACGGCAACGGCGACGGCTACGGCGACGGCTACGGCGACGGCTACGGCAACGGCGACGGCTACGGCTACGGCGACGGCTACGGCGGGGTTACTGGCGATCTGCCATTTTAATCAACAAGTTTTTTCACCCAATAAAACCATATATAATGGGAAATGTTAGCACAAGGCTAAACGCCGGAGATACCGGGTTTGCATTAGTAAGTAACGCGATTGCACAAGGCGTAGTAAAAGAAGTGCAGATAGATGAAAAGGTAGACGCTACCAGTATCGTTTATCAATGCGATATGAAAGATGGCACTACAGCCGCTTTCCCTGAACCGCAAATTTTCCCTACACCGGAAGATTGTGCAAGTGATCTGCTGGCTCGCTATTACGAGGCAAACCCACCAGCGCAAAGCAATGCGGGTACAGATAGCAATACTGATGCCGCACCATCTACACCGCCAACAATAAACGGTGACTTAGCAAGCCAACCGGCTGCAAACGTTTAAATCCAATCACACAGCCGGAGCAATACTCCGGCTGTTAATTTTTCTTTTTATGAAGCCATTTTTTGTAATTGATTGGGCGCGTATGGTGCATGTTGTTTATGCTGAAAATAGAGAGGCAGCAGCCTATAAGCATAACGGTTATAGTACTTCACAGGCAGATATAACTATACCAGCTGAATGCAACGCACACGGGCAAATAATACATCCAATATTTCCCGACTGGATGGAAAATCTTCATTTTGCTGATACCGCTATAAAATTTGCCAGCAATAAAAAACAGATACATGAAATCAATGAGCAAACGGGGCAATATCACATGTGGCAGGTAGATGCAGTGGAGAGTTCGGAAAAATATTTTGTTAATCGGAGAGACACCATACCATGAAATTAGAACATGAAGTAACACTTATATCCTTTATGGATAGCGCAAAAGTTGATAGATGGCACGTGGAGTTCAGGTACAGGAATAGAGGGTTATTTTATTTGTTATACAAAAATGGGCAGGTATATGCTTCAGGTCAACACCCGTCTGGGCATCCTACTAAACAAAGAGCCAGTGAAATTATTAAAGCCTTTGCGAAGCAAATACCGAAAAATAAAACAGAATAGATCTAACACAGTCATTCACAACTATTACAGCAGCTTAACCCATGAGCAAATCACACACAACAGAACAACCCGCGCCGGAACTATCATTTTTTCAGCAACGAATGCAGTTGCTGGGCATAGAGCCGGAGTTAAACAAGATACTTATATGGCAACACGAGGTACTAAGTAGTTCCCCCGACTATGGTAAAAACGTTTTAAAGCCATTCCCAATATTTGAAGAAACAAAAGATGGTATAGATATACTGGTGTATCATCTGAACCGTACGTTTTGTCGCTATGCAAAAAAGGACGAGCGGAATAAAAACCACATCTATAAAATTACCCGTCTTGAGATACCAAAAACAAAGCCCAATGGTGATGAGGCAAAATACCTCATGCCAAAGGGACAGCCTACAATGCCTTTTTTCCCGCCGTGGCTTGTAGCAAAGTATGACGAGTGCTGCAAGTGGCTGACTGAAAACCCTGGGCAAAAACTACCGGCGAAGCTGGTAATAAAAACCCTCTACATAACGGAGGGCTATTTTAAGGCATTTAAGGCACAGATGCACGGCATTGATTGTGTGGGTGTGCCATCTATCACCTGCCTGCGTGATACTACCACAAACGAACTACATAGTGATATACAGACGCTAATCATTAAAGGCGGTGTAGAGCGTGTGGTATGGCTTACGGATGGTGATTGCCGCAACATTACCAGTAAAGAGATTGCAGACGGTGCCGACCTGTACAAGCGGCCTAATCAGTTCTTTGGAACGGTAAACACGTTCTACCATCTGATGAGCAAATTTGATGATGTACAGAAATTCTTTGCACACGTCAACACTGATGATCTTGCAACGTGGGAAGATGGGCGAATAGTTGCAGAAGGGCCTAAGGGGCTTGATGATCTACTGATACAATACCCTGACGAACAAAAAGCGATCGTAAAAGAGTTTAACGATTTTAGCAAACTGGGCACCAATACCGCACCGGCTGGGCACTACCTACGCCGCATAAATATATCGTACAACATCGGGCGGGTACTGGAATATTTTTTACTGAAAGACGTAACGCAGTTCTACCTATTCCATAGCGAACGCAGGCCCGACCTAAAGACAATAAAAAATTTCAAGTTCAATGGTACGTTGTACCGATATGATGCAGAAAAGGGCATTTGTGAGATAGAGATACCGAAAGCTGCCAGCGATTACATACGCATGGGTAATGACTATTATCAGCACATACAGGTGCCAAACAAATACGGGCAAGTGTATAGCGTGCTGGCAGGCAGGCAAAAAAGTACAATACTGGACGATAACGGCAAGGATATTTTTAAGCATATAATGAAATATGATGCCCCCTGCGTAGTTCCTAATCATCTTAACTATCAGTCCGTAATAAACAACTGCTATAACCTTTACAAGCCATTCATACATACACCGGAAGAGGGCGACTGTGAAAAAACACTGGACTTTGTAAAACACATCTTTGGCACTGATGTGGTGACCTACGAAGATAAAGGCGTTACTGTAAGCGTATCCAGCTTTGAGTTAGGGCTCGACTACCTTACGATACTGTACAAGTATCCGCAACGGATACTACCTATTCTATGCCTTGTGAGCCGTGACAGGCAAACAGGTAAGACCACCTTTATAAACTGGCTCGATAAGGTGTTTGCTGAGAATGTAATTACCATTGGTAATGAGGATATGGAAGCGGATTTTAACGCCCACTGGGTAAGCAAGCTGATTGTAGCCTGTGACGAAACGAAGCTGGATAAACACGTAGTAATACAGAAGATCAAGCGGCTGAGTACTGCTGATAAAATAGTGATGAACAGTAAGGGTAAAGACCAAGTGATACTTGAATTTTTTGCAAAGTTTATACTGATAAGCAACGACGAGGAAGATTTTATAAAAATCGACAAGGAAGAGAACCGTTTTTGGGTAAAGCGTGTGCCCAAGCTAGCAACAGTTAATAACCGCCTGCTGGAAGACCTCATAGATAAAGACGAGATAGCTGCGTTTTTACATTTTTTGGACAAAAGAACCATGGCTACTGTAGATAAAGAGCGCCATTGGTTTGATACCCGTCTGTTGCAAAGTGAAGCCCTCGACCTGGTTAAAGCAAACAGTCTTACCGGCTTAGAGAAGCGCATTGTAATAGAGATCACAGAGCTTTTTGAGTTGAGTGATAATAGTGTTACACGGCTTACGCTACCACTATCATATATAGCAGAACTGCTACGACAACCGGATAAAAATTTTGTCGCTAAGACACTGCATAAAATGGGATTTAAAGCACAGGCAAGCGGGCGGGTATTTTATCCTGTAAAAGAAAAAGTAACAGATACTAACGGCTTCGGTATAAAGCTGATACCTACCACCTGGCACGGGCGGTATTACGAATTTATGCGCGAAGATTATATAACCGGCACCATGGCCAGCACAGTCGAAATCGATATGCCTGCAGCAGCTGTAGTAGAACAAGATTTACCATTTTAAAAATTATATCATGAAAGATTTGTTCGATAATGACGGTGCTACGTTTGATAGTACAAGACAGTACCGCTATTGCCTATGGCGTAAGTGGGATATAAATCTACCATTTATAATGTTCATTGGCCTCAACCCATCAACCGCTAACGAACATTCAGATGACCCGACTATACGCCGTGTGATGCGCTTTGCAAGGGATTGGGGCTACGGCGGCGTTTTTATGCTTAACCTATTTGCTTATGTAACTACTAATCCTAAGCAGCTACTTACTTGCACTGATGCTATAGGCCCTGAAAACGATATGTATCTATTCGGAGTATCTAAGCGCTGCAATCGGATAATTTTTGCATGGGGTGCCTTTAAAGAAACAAAAGAGCGAGCTAAAGATATTATGCTACTATTCCCCAATGCAGAGGCCCTTGTAATAAATAAAGACGGAACACCGCGCCACCCGCTTTATGTTCCTGGTGATGTTATTCCCGTTCCGTTTACACAATAGAGGCTCTACCTTATTTTTCTATTAAAAACATGGTTACAATTGTTACAATTGTTACAAATCAATACAGTAAAGGATTGCAGCTTGTAACTTTTATAAAAACGAAAATTAATAATTGTTACAAATGTTACAAACAGCATTAAAGTGTAACCGTTCAAAAACATTGTTACAAGTTGTTACACTCTAATTGACTGATAATCAATATTGTAACAGCTGTAACAAATGTAACACTACATAAGACCTCTAAGAACTTTAAACATAAAATCCGAAAAATGACAAAAACACAGCTTAAGAAATTGCAAGATGAACTGGTGGGTGAAACCTTCATAAGTGGCGCTACCGGCGATCTGTTTAAGGTGCTGGATGTAGTAAGGCATACAGCAGGTGTAAAAATGCCACATGCCTTACATTCTTTCAGAGGGCACCCATTTGTACAACTTGATATGGTAAATGGCACCAACGAAGTTGCAAAGGTTATAGGTTATCCGTTATTCGCTTTCAGAGCAGGCTTTAAGCCTGTAGCTGCTGAATGATAGTTGTGATTTATGGGTTAATAAAAAGGAGCCGTTTCTACGGTTCCTTTTGTAACATATTCGTGTGTATATTTTAAGTCTGCCTATTGCCGTTTCTACGGCAAACTATTGTAAACGCCTATGCTGCTGACGTACGTTTGTGAAGCAAAAACAAAGTCTTTAAACAGCACTTTTATATGAACACTCCAAATTCTCAAAACAACGCACAGGCAGCACAGGTAACAGCTAACCAGGCTGTAGATGCTAATAGCGGTAGTACGGTACAAACCGTGGATACGTTTAACAACCTCTCCAGCACCAACGAGGTAACAGCTACCTTTACTGCTGATAACCAATCGGGCACGGCTGCGGGTACTGATGTGTACATTTTGCCGGGTGTTGGTGTAGGCGCAAATAAGACATTAGGTACGGGTATCACTTACAGCGGTGATTTTGCATCTTATGCAGACTTCATCGACTACTTTACACACGTTCCGATGCTCATATCGTACATCCGTGTACAAACGAGCAATACGGCTAACTATTCAAGCCGCCTGACCATTCAGGAAAACAAGCCGAACCTGCGTAGCCCACAATACAAGGACTTGCAGATGACAAACTACCGTATCTCTACGGGTAATGGTTATTCTGATACTCTTACGATCACTAATGATATAAAGGGTACAACCATCTGGCCTAACTTCTCTATGGTGTTTAAGGGTCTGCTTAAAAACAGCTCTATATCTTTCTACATAGGTATATCAAGCTGGGCACGTACCTACGCAATGAGCGGCGTAAGCTTCTAATTATCATTCCATCAACAAAAAATAAAAGGGGCGGGCAGCGACTGCCACGCCCCTTTCTTTAATACTCACGACATGTATTTCAACACAGCAGCAGATCGCGGAAAATGGGTATCAGGGGATTATACCCGTATGATAACCTTTGTTATACAGAGCACACCCCGCGGTGTGTATGACTGGATACAACATAATTATCCAGGACAAATGCCAGTGTGGCTGAAGGGCTTTGAGATGAACGATACATCTATGGAGCAAATGTATCAGTTCGTAAAGAAGCAGGCAGATGCAAGTAATAATGCTCTGCAATACACTGCGACTTTTATGAAGCAGATACCGGAGCCGAAACCAAATAATACGTGGCTTAAAACAACAAACTAATTATGGGACTTACAACAGGTGGCGTTAGTGTTGATGCAATAGATGGCAGCACAATAGACACGTCCGGTGCATCTTCTACCGATGGTGGCGATAGTAGTAGCTTTGATTGGAGCGATGTATTCAGCAACATCCCTGCTGCTTTAACTGGTACTGCCGCGCTTGTAAATGCTTTTAATAAAACACCTGCAAACGCGTTGGTTGGCAGCGCGGGTGTAGTGAATGTACCTGCGGCAAACAGTACATGGATGTACCTGGGTATAGGGCTTGTGATATTGGTAGTTATCGTTTTAATGATGGGTAAAAAAAGCTAAGTCATGCTAAAACCAAACCCCGCACTGTATACTGGTATGGCTACTGCTGCTACTGCTGCAACAGCGCTGACCAGCAAAACTTTTACCGTTGGCTCCGATGTTTCAACCGTAATTACTGAGCCTACTAATACAGGCAGTGGTAGTACGAATACCGGAAGCACAACCATAAACGGTACTACTGCAGCAACAGATAGCAGTTTATTTATGGGTCTTAGCGGAAACGTTATAGCAGGTATAATCATAGCGATAATTGCCATTGTAGTAATGCTCTTAATTTTTGTATAGTGTCAACATTCAGTGGGATTACCAGCCTTATTAGCAGTGTAGTAAGCGCTGTTACCACTACGGAAAACACACAGGTAACAAAGTTTGGTATTGAGCAAAAGACCAATCAGCAGGCAGATAATTATTACCAGCAAGACGCACTTATAAACGACCAGGCGGGAGCGGTAAACGAAATTACAAAAGCATTAATAATACTGGCAGTAGTGCTGGGAATAGTAATAGTTGTAGTCATACTCTTTATAAGACGTAAACCATAGTGTTAGAAATAGTAGCCATAGCAGTAGCCGCCATTGTAGCCGGAGTAAAAGGAGCAATGGCATCGCAGGCCGCAAAGTACAATGCGCTTATATCAGTAGATCAGCAGCAGATACAGTACCATGAGAACGAACAATTATCGTTCTCCTCGTTACTGGCTCAAAAAAACAAAGAGCAGGATATAATAATCGGTCTTGTAATAGTAGCGGTAGTTCTTTTTGTAGTGTTAATACTCATTTACGCGTAATGTCATTTTTAGGAATTGAAATAGGGCCAAGTATTGACAGCCTCGCGGGTGACTGGGTAAATCAATTTGCGATAAAGCCCGCAAATCAAACAGGTGATCTCCCAGATTTGGAAACGTCTATAACTCAACAGACGCAGGCGTGTGGAAATTATGTACATCAACAGAATTTCACACACACAACCGGCAACGGGGCCAGTGTATGCCAGCAAAAGTTACAGGCGTTATACGCTCCATTGATACAGCAGCTACAGGCAGATGCAGCCGCTAACCAAACAAAGGAAACGCAGGCAGCACTTGCAGGTAACAGCCAGCTTATAGCGATAGTAGCCGTGGTGTTGATAGTAATGGTTGTAATAGTGTTATTAATTAAATCATAATAAAAAACAACAGTATGAAACTTTTAAAAAGTCCGTGGTTTTGGATAGGTCTTATTCTCGCAGGTTTCGCGATCTACTATGCAACTAAGCCAGCAACTACAACAACCGCAACCAGCACCCCTGCTACAACACCCAAAACAACTAACTAAGGTACTATGCGCCGGAATGTTGTTATAGCTATTTTCTTAGTCGTCATTGCCATTGGCATTGTCTACTATGAGTTTTTCTATAAAAAATCCGGCACTGCTTTATCTGCTGCTGTAGGTGGCACTGCATGGGATGCAGACGATGAAACCGCATCACAGCGAATATTATCTATAGTTAGCGGCTTACCAGGTGGCAGCGATGCGTTAACGTGGTTTATACCGTTGGTTGACCAAAGCAATGCCGCCGTTGCTGATTACTACCGGATAGATGGTAAGCTACCAAAGAGCGGTGCCATACTTGCAGGGCTTGATGCAGCGGTTTGGGCTGATGGTGATGTACTGCACGATGCAGGCGCGGGAATACCACCGCCTCAAACGGGTTTTTTTGTAGGTGCCAAAAGCACCGCACCCAATATTGTACCATCTCCACACGATCAGGCTCATGCTATTTGGCAAACTTATAAAGCCAACTATTACAAAAAGGAATTATTAAGCTAAGGGTATGAAAAATAAAAAGCTGATACTGATAATTATACTTGTAGTGATAATGTTGGCAATAGGCATCTATCAGTACTGGTATAAACCAACGCATGATGCTTCAACAGCGGCGGCATCTGCTGCCATACAACAGGCGGCACTCGATGCAGCGGACGAGGCTGCAGCACAGCAAATATTAGGTGTGCTGGAGTCAATGCCAAATGGCAAAACAGATGAGGCGTGGATATTGCCGGAGATGCCAGGCATTGCACAGAACAACCAGCCGGACTACTATAAAATAAATGGAGTATTGCCTAAAAGCGGTTTACTGCTGGCTACTCTCGACCAAACATACTGGGCACCTGGAGAAGGCGGATATGCTCCAAGCCAGGCTATGACACCATCAGCACATGCGCAGGCTGCTACTATTTGGGAAAATTACAAGGCAAGTGCATTAAAACAACAACTATAATATGGCACTCAGTAAAAGCACATCTACTACCATCAATCTTGCAGTGCCATCAGCAGCGGCGGGTATTGTGGCGTATATGTTTTTGAAGCAAAAAAAGGATTGGCGCTTTATACTGGTGGCAGCAGCTATAACATGGCTCATTCTCTATATCATTTGTTCGCAGATCACTAAGACGGTACGCACTGAAGGGCCTGCACAGTTACCAACAGGTAGCGATTGCGATGCTTACGATCCAACCGCTTTAATAACTGCCATTTACAAAGATTGTACAGTACCGTGGTATTCAATTTCTACACGCGATGAGGCCAGCTATAATACTTTGCTAGGCCTTACAGATTGCCAGGCACTAAAGGCTTACAATCTTTGGAATACCACCTACTACGCAGATGCAGGGTACACATTGCCCGGCATGATAGCACAACAATCACATTTTTTTGATAGCGAATTTGAGGGGTTACAGGCATCTATTGCAAACAAATTTTTAGTCTTAGGAGCACAATAAACTTTTATAAAAATGTATACACCAGGCACAGTAACAAACGCAGACGGTAGCGTAACCGTAACAGCAGCAGATGGCAGCACCGTAACTACAGCAACAGACGGCTCTACCACAACTACACCGGCAATTAAAAAGCATTGCGGTTGCAAGGGCGATGATCGCATAAAGCACATTGCCGAATTGGCAAACCTGCTATGGCTGGTACTGCTTGTAATTCTGATCGTTTATTTCATTCACCGTATAGTTAAGTCATAAGATGAGCGTAACACTGGTGTTTTCATCGACTAAGAATGTCATTAGTATAGACGGTAAGCCGTATATGCTGCCATTATACCCTGTATGGGATGATGTAGCGGAAACGCTGTCTGTACTTGAATTTAAGGGAGATACACAACCCATTGTACAGCCATCCGGTACATCCCTTTTTGTGGATGGCGGCGGCACACCACTTGCCGCGACCTATGCCGATCTAAAAACACTGGTAACAAATCATTTCTTCACGTCTGCCAGCGGCGGCGGTGGTGGCACATCTGTACCTTTTGTACCAGTAGTTACAACCGCTAGTGTAAATCTGCTTCCTAACGGTAGCGATTTTATTTATGTATCACCTGCTATACCGTGTTATAAAATACGTGTAATAACACTCTCAATAACTGGTGGTACAGGTGATGGCGTAATAACACATCCGATATTATACCAGCGTACAGATAGCCATAAAACGCTACTACTGGATGTAGGAGGTTATAATGATAAAGATTATTTTATCGAAGGGCTTACCTCAACAGATGATGTAGGGTTTAATATCAATGCGTCTATTGACCCCGACGATACGCCAGTACTTATTTTAGAAGTGTACAGCTTGCCTACGGATGGTGGCGGCGGTGGCGGCGGTAGTGTAGGTGGCTCATACAACACTATAACTCAGCATAGCCTGGGTGATGGTGATACGCTTACTCTCCCTGCAAACACTATACACGCACTTAGCTTTTCCGTAATAGCTGGAACGCTTGATGTGTCAATGGATGGCGGCTCATCGGGTATCACTTACCCAGCGGGCTATAATTCCAATGTAGAAGCATCCGGCACATTCAATACAGGTATTGAATTTGTTGCCTCCGGTGGTCAAACAATCATTCAAACAATAACTATATAGACATGACAAACAATATTTACATAAACGACACAGGGGTATCAACTACACCTACCATTGATGAAGTTCTATCAGCGGGGCATACTACAGGACAAGAATTAGATTTTGATGATGGTTCTGGTAATAGAGTATTAATATCTACAAATGGTGTTGGAGTAATAGATGTAAGTAATAATGTATCTAGCTTGGGACAAGGCTACTTGACAGCTAGTAATGCAGCAGGTGATGAAATATTGGTGTATCCACTATTTACTAACTTAAGTGGCCCTTCTAATCCAGATGGTGTACATATATACCAACCAAAACGCAACGGTGCGTATGCTCTTGTAGAAGATGCCACAGGCATAGTTGACACTTCACATACTTACGGTGATACTATTGACCTATCAGCAACAACGCCAGCACTCGGTATATACGACTATGAGATAAAGGGCATAACACCAGCAATAACAACTTTGTTACTGCCAACGGGAACTAATGCACCAATCGGAACAACCATAATACTGGGCGATCTTGATGGTCAAAGTAATGGTTTTACTATTGATGCCGGTACAGGTAATACAATTACGTATGTAGCCTTTGGTTCAGCCGGAATAACTATAGCACAATCCTTTTCCATATCTGGAAGTAGTACTTCACCCGCTTGTTGTTTGAAATTTAAAAAGGTCACTGCAACTCAATGGATACAGTCATAATCATTCAGAGAGCCAATAACATAACAACATGGACACTACTATAACTAATACAGCGTTAACCGGCACTAATTTAAATATTGGTGTTACGGTTTCGCTGGACGATACCAGCCTTGTAAAGATCATAGTAACGGTCGTTGCTTGCATCATTATGTATTTCGTACTACGTAAACTATTTTCATAATGAAACTCAGCAACAGAACATTCATCATTTTGGTGATCTGCATTTTAGCAGCGGTTATTATATTGATCAATTTGCCTGCGATAAAGGCAGCGCTTAAGGCTAAGAATGTCAAAGCAAAGGTTAACGGTAATGCCGGTGCGAGCGGTGCGGTTATTGGCAGTGCATCTTCCGGTGGCGGTTATACAGGCGCTACAGCTACAGGTTTAAATAAAGATCTTGTTTTACAGCAAGGTGTTACAGGCCCTGAAGTTAAAGAGTTGCAGCACCTTATTAATGTGGCTACTGATAACGATTTCCTTTTACAGGAAGATGGTATTTTCGGCTCCGATACGGATAATGCGCTTTACTCTATAAGCGGTTTGGATAGCATAACACTTGCCCAGGCATGGACACTGTATGTATCATACTTAGCGCCAAGTACTCCGGCTGCATCTACAACCGCGACAACAACACCGGCAACAACAACCACTTCACCTTCTTTTTGGGATTACATATTTGCATAAGCTATGATAGTAAATTATAAAGGCAACGACGTAGATTTTACAATACCGTTTTGCGACTACTGCAAAGAAGCAGAAGGGTACCGCAATACCGTGTACCGCGATATTAAGGATTACCCGACCGTGGGCATAGGGCACCTTGTACTTGCCTCTGATAACTTATCGGTAGGTGATGTAATCGATGATGCGCGTGTACTGTCATTGTTTCAGGATGACTATAACGCGCTGAACATTGAAGATTATGTAAGTGAGGTAAGTGGCTACGGTTATAACATGATGCTGGCTGTAGGGCATTTTATATGGAGCCACGGCAACGGACAATATAAAACCAGCCAGCTACGTAGTGGCCTGCTGAATAACACCTTTGATGCGGAAAGTGTACAAACGTACCTCGCTGCAAACTGGGATATACATAGCAGTCGTGAGCAAAACATGAACATGAAAGACTTTGAGGTAGGCTTTTCGTCTACCCCGTGGGAGCCTGGTTTTTTTTTGAGGCTACAGACTCACTCACCCAGGCATTCCCTGGCATAGCAGATTATGTAAAAAATAATAGTGTGCTGTTTACCAGCCTGCTATTAATAATACTCGGAGTAGTTATTTACTATTTTATAAAAAGGTATAGAAAATGAAAAAGACACACATCTTATTGTACATATTGGGCGGGGCTATACTCCTGTACATTGTTTATCACTTTGCTTATTTGGGTGGTAGGAATTACGAAGCAGCAACGATGAACAATGGCATGGGCTCTCCCACTCCGGCCAGCACAGCCACAACGGGTACTACTCCAGTCCCGACAACAACGACCAGCACTACACCATCGGCTTTTGACGCTTGGTTTAACAGTACACTTTTAGCAGATCAAAACTTCAAAATAGGATAGCATGAAAAAGAGCACATTATATACGTTGGTAAGCGTTGCGTTGGGCGCGGTTGTACTGTACATGGTTTATGAGTGGTACATGAAAAACAAGGCAGTATCTACACCTCCGGCTACAGGCAGCACACCAGCAGCCAGTACTACTGGTAGCACGGCAACTACAACAAGTACACCAACTACGGCACCCGCTGACATTGCTACAGCATACGCGGCATGGGTAGCAGGTGGTAAAGTGGGCCTGCCTCCAGGCTCATTCGCCGGGGTAGCTATAACACCCCCTGCATCTACCGTAACAACCAGCACTACGGCTTCTACAGCCAGTACAGTAGTGTCATCACCTGTAATAAGCAGTTCCAGCACCACAACGAGCGGTGCCACAACTGGCGCAATATCCAGCAGTGCTGCAAGCGGTGGTGTAGTAGGAAAAGTGGGAACAACCAGCACTATTTTAACTTCTAAACCTGTAAGTGCTGCACCTGCAAAGATTACAGCGTTTACAGCGACACCCGTAAAACGTATGTTCTAATGTGGTTTTGGCTCATAGTGTTATTGCTCATAGCAGGTGGCGTGTGGTACTTCTTAACGCAGTATCAGAACGGCGGCCTTATGACCGTATTTAGTTACTCAAAATCGCTTTAATGTTACTTACTATATTGTTAAATGCTGCTGTAGCTGTAGCGGATAGTACAGGCCCTGGCACTAATCTGTTATCAAACCTTGAAAGTCAAGGCCCTTTGGTAACAGTACTCATTATTGCCGTTGTGTGGTTTAATACCAAAAATAAGAACCAGGCAAAAGATATAGCCGCGCTTAACGATAAGCTGGAAAACTACATGAGTAGCGACCGGCTAACCATGCAAAAGACGATCGACAACAACACCGCCGCGCTGGAAGAAATAAAAGAACACTTAACAGGCAAATAATGAGATACGCACTTTACCTTTTAGCGCTTTGCTGCCTCGCTTCGTGTGGCAGCATTAAGCATGTACACACCAGCACTACGGTAGTAAAAGACACTACGGCCAGCACAGCCATAAACGACCATTATACCGGACATACAGACGTTACCAGCATTACCAAGCGTGACAGCATTATAAAGTTTCCTGCTGTAGATCTCTCACAGACATTTACGGCCGCACAGCTTTCACCGGCGCATACAGATAAAGGCGATGCCGTACCTCACAGCTATCACGTAGATAAAGGTAATCTTCACCAAACGGTAACTGTAGACACAAACGGTTATATACAGGTAGATTGTAACGCTGATAGCCTTATAGCTGTAGTGCAAAATCTAACAGATATTACCCGCTCACAACGTGATAGTATCACAAAGCTACTTTCCTCGAGCACAGTTAAAACGAGCGATACTGCAGTAACCGTTACCGACTATACTAAGGTTGTAAAATCGTGGTGGTCATCATATAAGTGGTGGATTATCGGTATAGTGGTATTGTGCATTATTGTTGAGGTCGTGTATAAGTTTTTCATTAAAAAATAGTCCATTAAACAACAACATATCATGGCAACACGCAAAAAGGCAGCGCCTAAGAAAAAGACGGCTACAAAGAAAAGAGCCACTAAAAAGAAAGCAACGGCGAAGAAACGCACGGTAAAAAAGAAAACCGCCAAGCGTAAACCTGCTGCTAAGAAAAAAGCTGTCAGGAAGAAAAAATAGAGCGCTACGAGGGCGTAACCACCTGAGCACCCGCACCCCGTAAGGTGCGGGTTTATTATTTTTCGAGGGTAAATAAAATATTGACAATGTGTTTACTTTTTGTTTACTTTGTACTTGAAACGCTTAAAATAATACGCAGAAAACAGCATCAAAAATGCACCAAAAACCGAAAAAAAACGGTAAAAAAAAATTACAAAAAGGTGTAAACCCTTACGGGAATGGTGTCTTGCGGTTTAAGGTGCTGGAAATAATAAGAAATGCTACAGGGTCATTAACCACTACAGAAATATACGAAATGATGGATGCACAGGGAAGTAGAGTAAAGCGCCATACCATCGGTATTATCATATCAGAATATAACCTTGTTGCACCCGAATACCTGCAAATTGACAATAGAATAATACGCCGCGGCCTCACAAAGTGCGTGGCATTTTTTATACCTAAAACAAAGCAAAATGTTCTCTTTCAGTAAGAATAAAGACGAGGATAATAGTAGCAGTATGGCTATGACATTAGCCATACCGATGATTAAAAAGCTGCTATCAAATGAAAAAATTGTAGGCAACGCACTTCTAAAAATGACAGAAGCCGCCACAGCCTGGGAGCAAAAGAACGGGTTTTCAGAAAGCCGTATCATCATTTTTAAAGATGCTAAAACCCACATGCTGGAATTGGCTGTATGGGTTGTACAGGCTGGCGTATCCCGTGAATATGGACGTTATAACCAAAATAATTTAAGTGAACTGATAAAGATGTTTAACAATGGAGACACCGAATAATAACACACCGCCACCATTACCGCCGCCAGTATCACCGGAAAATTCTACCGAATTGCTGCTACAGCAAGCGGCAACACCTAACCAGGTGGCAATGGATACCCCACCGGAAGCACCGCAGGCACAGCAGTTAGACAACCCGTTTAATGAGCCAACGGAGCATGTTACCCCCGCAAATGATGAGCCTATATTTAAACGGGATGATGAAGAACTAACCGATACAGCCAAAGGCCCTGCTGTAAAGGAATACAAGCTAACAAAAGATGATGCGCGGGATGAAGCGGAACTGTTTATTGAATTTCGCGACATTATTCAGCCGGAACTATTTGCAATGCTGGCCAGTAGTAACGACCCTGCACGTTTTGAATATAGCGAGAGCCAAAAAGAGAAGCTAATACGTATTTATACGCGCATTGCGCAAAAACACGGTAATAAAATACCCGACTGGATATATATCGTAGCTGTAGAGCTTACCACTACGGGTAAGATAGGACTAACTGCCTTCAAAGAAGGCCGTACAGTGCGCGCTAATGAAAGGGAGTTACAGAATAATGCCAGTTCCATAGCTGAAACGTTGCAGCAGGTAAGCGCTAAGGATGCTAAAACAGAGCGTAAAAACTTCCAGCTGTACAATGATGGCTTCTATCGCAATGATCGTAACGGTGCGTATGTAGATCGCCGCAACGGCAAAAAAGAAAAGCCTGATTTAAAAGACCTTGAACGTATTGCGACTACGAAAGGAAATAGTGTAGAACTGATCTGCAAGGCGTTTAATATGACTCCCGATAAACTAAAAGAACTTACCGGACTTGAATAACCCCACAAAATTCGCATCGTCACACTTATATGCCGGTACGCAAGGTACTGGCAAAAGTACGCTTGTGGAAAAGGTTATAGAGGTAAGCCCATTGCCCAACGCGCTTATATATCTTGAAGATATTGACTGCTACGGAACAGCGTTTAGCAAATACCCACTTATTAATTTTTGGGATTATAAAGGTGGTAAGGTTCGTATCAATGCCAATGACATTGAATACAATGTATTTATGGCCCAGGTAGGTAAATACTTTCGTAATGGCAACTTGGTAATAGATGAGGGCGGCATGTACGAACGCATACAGCTAAGTGAGCACATTATACCAGTGGTGAAAAGACAGCGGAAAACTAACGTAGAGGTGCATTTACTCTATCACGGTGTTAGTGAGTTGCCGTTATCATCGTTCAAGTTTGTAAAAACCGTCACGCTCTTTCATCAACAGGAAGAATTTTCCCGTAAGAAAAACAGCGTGCCGCGAATGGAAGAACTAATAGCGGCACAGCGCCGCATATCACAAAAGTATTTTGCAGGAAACCGATTTTATAACGAAACAATTCAACTGAGTTAATTATGAAAAAAGCAATCAATATTGCCTACTGTATTGCAATGGCTGCTGTCATTGCCTATTTAATGTACATGATGTACATGGACTTTATAGACCGTAAAGAACGAAAAGCCCGTATGTTAAAGGACGATGAGCGTAGTGATGAATATTGGCAAGCATTGCTTGATGATGCGCAAAATGGTGCGTTGGCGGTAGAAAATTTGAACGAGGCACAGGCGCGTATCACTGAACTGGAGCAGCAAATAAGTAAGCCAGCGGCTTTCTTTAAGCAGCAGCCAGCGGCAACGGCGGATAATGAAACAACACCCGCTACCAGTAAGACGAACAAGCGAGTTAAAACCCCTAAAGCGTAGTGCATGGGGCGTTATTCTATAATTCTGCACGTCTATACAGTAAAGGGGCCAAACGAAACGGTGTGGAGCTTTGAAACTGCTACGATTGCTAATAAGTTTTTAAAAACATTGACTGGCTGCTATGATCTTCTACCGGATAACGCCTACAAAGTCAAGATTTTTTATGATGATACATTAGTTTTTGAAAATGTATAACAACTGTCTTTAACCAAAAATAAATTTATGCTACACACTATTCACATTGTATTTGAAATATTTGGAGGCATCGCCATTATATGCCTGCTACTGGCCGTTGGGCGGCATAAAGAACGCATACTTGATGTTGAAAAAAAGTACGTAGAGCGTTTTAAAATAATAGAAACGCGCTTTAATGATAAGCTGCAAGCCATACGCTTGGAACTCACAACCGCAAAGGCTGATGTAAAAGAAGGCATAGATGTGGATGAAACTATAGCCACGGACGTAGCAGCAGCAGAAACGGAGATAAAACCTATAATCGAATTGGGTACCTCACTGCTATAATGAACCTTAACAACTACCCAGGCGCAAAGAATAACACGGGGCTGATACAGTTTCTTGTTAACGAAATACCGTATCATACACGGTACTGGGAGTTGTACGCCGGTAGTGCTGCTTTATTCAGAAATAAGCGCGCTGCAAATTCCAATATTCTCAACGATATTAATTCAGATGTAGTAGCGGCACTCAAAGAAGAAATGCATGGTGCCGCTATCTACAACCTGCCAGCTGTGCCGCTGCTACAAAATGGCAGCTTCACCCGAGAAGATTTTATTTATTTAGATCCCCCATACCCCAAAAAGGCACGGCGCTCCGGAAGATCATACTATAAGCATGAAATGCTTGAAGATTATGATCATGTACAGCTACTAACGACTATACAGGCCTTGGAGGCCAATGTTATGATTAGTACCGGGCAGAATGATTTGTATGATGATATGCTGAAAGGCTGGCGCAAAAAAGAGTTTAATACCATGAGCCAGCGCGGCCCGTACGTGGAAATCATCTTTATGAACTACGATCAGCCTACCATATTGCATCAATATGATATGCTGGGTAGTGATTATATAGAGCGGCAACACATGAAACGAAAAATAACCCGTTTCAAAAATAAAATCGAACAGCTTCCCATCCACCAAAAGCACCTTTTAATGCAATTGCTCATCGAAAATGACACGGCTGCAGTACAGCACTTTTTGTCTATACGGCCTGGCAGCAAAGTATAAAGTGTCTGTGCCTGCAGATACAGACGTTTTGCACTGTGTCGGCCGATATAGTTATTTATGGCTGTGTGATATCAATACTTAATGCGCTTTGCAGCCTTATTTATCTTCTTTACACGGCGCTTGCCTATGTACGCTTCCGTTTCTGCAAGGCTGCTATGCTGCATTTGCCCTTGTAGCCACGCCGCATCTATGTGGTCGTTTTCCGATACGTAGTAACTACTACTGGTATGTTTTAATCCGTACATCTTCTTATCAATGCCAAGCCCTTCAATTACAAGCTCACGCCATAATTCAGCATGCCGGTTAGATAGACTTTCGTAAATGGTCGCTGATGGCTTAAACCCAGCACCGAATATGTAATAATTACCTGGTATTTTATCATAACCAAGCTGTAGTAACACTTTGCGCACTTCCGGTAATAATTCAACCTTAGCCACGGTATTATTTTTTGTGGTAAGGTAGCTAAGAGATAGTAGACCTGCTTCAAAATTAAGATCGTTAACCTTCAGGCGTGCAGTATGGTAGGGCCGTATGTACATGTGCGCGGTAAACATCGTGTACAGGTAGTAGAGTGGGTTATATGCCCGTAGCGTTGCGGCAATGCGTTGTAGTTCCTGTGCGGTAAACTCTTTAAACATATTGCTTTCATGCTCTGGCAGAAAATCAACGGCCTCTGTAGGGTTATTTTTTATTTTAAGCAGTTTTGCACCTTTTTCAAATGCACTTTTGAAGTAGGATAGATGCGAATTGATACTTTTATTGCTGTGCCCAAGACTTGCTTTAAAAATGATGTATTCCTGAAAATCCAACACGCTGAAATTATCAGCGGGCTTATTATTCAAGCCGTTCTCTATCAGCCAGTTCTTAAAAATATTGTGATAGCTGGTATAGGTACTTTGTGTACGGGGCTTTTTACCTACAATGATTGCATTAAGCGCCGTTTTTAGTAAGGTAGATACGCTTACGCATTCAGGCTCATCGAGCACAGCCGGAAGCGGTGGTGTGAGCTGTGCTGGTTGCATACCTAAAGTATCTACAAAGTAATTGTAGCCAGCGCGCAGGGCTTCATTTAGCATAGCTTTATAACTATCGGCAACGCGCTTACGTTCTTGCAAGTCGCGTATGCGGTTGATGTCGAACGTATGCCGGACACGTTGCAGCTTATTTGTTTCTGGGTTGTGATTGTACCAACAAAAACGCCATGTACTATCTGCTGGGCAGGTGTACATGGCGGGTTGAAATTGTGGCATAGCATTTCGTTTTGTGGACAAGTATTTGTCCAAGTTTACTAAAATGCCAACCGTATTGTGCCCATTCAGGCTGTGTAGCGAGGACAGGGATCGAACCTATGACCTTCGGGTTATGAGCCCGACGAGCTACCGCTGCTCTACCTCGCGCTGTTGGGAGTGCAAAGATAGGGGTTGTGGGATTACCAAACAAACTAAAAGATTTTTAATTTCCAGAACGGCTTATTATTGCCATTCAGAATAGTATTTTTACGTTCCATGCCAGACAATTTTAAATCAGGTTTTGTAAACATATTTGGTGCCCCCAATGCGGGTAAATCCACACTGCTGAACCTTTTACTGGGTGAGCGGCTTGTAATAACATCGCCCAAGGTACAGACTACACGCCACCGTATACTAGGCATACTCAGCGAGCCAACCTACCAGGTAGTGTTCTCTGATACGCCCGGCATTATAGAACCGAAGTATAAGCTGCACGAAAAAATGATGTCGCACGTAAAGAGCGCGCTGGAGGATGCAGATGTGGCTATACTGATGCACGACATTAATACACCGATAGAGGAGTTTAAGATAATCAGCGACCGGCTGAAGCTAAAAGTGCCTGCGATACTATTACTCAATAAGATCGACATTCTAAAAGATAAGAAGCAGATAGAGGTACAGGTGAAGCTTTTTAAAGAGCATTACCCTAACTGGGTGGTGCTGGCTATATCAGCACGGAAGGAAACAAATACCGATAAGATAATGCCACTGATACTGGAGAACCTGCCAGTGGCGCCGGCATTCTACCCTGATGATAGTATATCTGATAGATCGGAACGCTTTTTTGTGAGCGAGATGATACGCGAGCAGATATATAATCTGTATGAAGAAGAGATACCTTACCACGCAGCGGTGATCATACAGGCATTTGAAGAAAAGACCACGCTGAATGTAATAAAAGCCGACATTATTGTGAGTCGTGAAACACAGAAAATGATATTGCTGGGCAGGGGCGGCAGCATGATAAAGCAGCTTGGCATCAACTCGAGAAAGGTAATAGAAGAATTTCTGCAAAAGAAAGTGCACTTAGAGCTGTTCGTGAAAGTGCGGCCTAAGTGGCGCGACAACGATAACTATCTGCGCGAATACGGCTACAATGGATGAGCGTAAGGTAATCATACAACCCCTCAATAAGAATTGGTACGACGATAAGGTCGCGGGTGTTCATATGCTGCGCCTCGATCTTTTAGACCCTGTGATATCGGGAAACAAATGGTACAAACTAAAGCTGAATATCCGCTACGCACTGGATAATAATTATAAGACCATCGTAACCTTTGGCGGAGGATTTTCAAATCATCTTATAGCCACTTCAGCGATGGCCGCGGAAAGCGGGCTGAAGAGTGTGGGCATAGTGCGAGGAACCTACAAAGAACTTACGCCAACGCTGCAGGCCTGTAAGGAAGCGGGAATGGAGCTTGTATTCATCTCGAAGGAAGAGTATAAGGACAAGCAGGAAACAAGGTGGCTTAAAAAACTTACCTCGCAGTTTGATAATCTTTACATTATACCGGAGGGTGGTGCGAACGAGTGGGGGAGAAAGGGCGCAGGACTAATAAACAGGTTTATTAAAGACAGCTATACGCATATCGCGGTATCGGTAGGTACGGGTACCACGTTCATAGGGCTGAGGAACAAGACAGCACAGGTGCAGCAGTTGATAGGATTTGTGCCCATGAAGGAGGGGGCATATCTTACAAACTATATAGGTGAGCATCTGCAAACAGACAGAAATCATAACTGGGACTTGTACGATGAATGGCACTTTGGTGGGTTTGGGAAATGGAATAAAGAACTCATTGCATTTATGAATGAGTTTTATGTGCAAAATAAAATACCGCTTGATATTATCTATACAGGCAAGATGATGTATGGCGTGCAGCAGATGCTACAAAAAAATGTATTCCCGGCTGATGCGCATATATTATGCATACACACCGGTGGATTGCAGGGTAACGCTTCGATACAGAGCGCATTGAATTATTGAACTTGCTGAAAGAAACAGGTGATTAAATCCGCAACAAACATTATTTTGCGCTGAATGGAAAAATCTTCGTCCGGCAAAAACAGCCGGCTAACACTCTATATACTCATAGCACTTGTAGCCGGTATTGGTTTGGGCTTTGTGCTTAATTATACCTACATACAAAACGATATAGCAAAGGCTGCTGTGGCACGCACCAATATCGATGTGCTGCGCCAAAAGCTAAAAATGGTATCGGACACCACAAGTATCTCTTATAAAGAATTGCTGGTGCAGAAGAACAACTGGGTGGCTGCCCAGACCAAAGCTATTGCCGCGCAGGATAAAAAGCTGGAGCCGTTCTCTATCCTGGCCGATATTTTTATCCGGTTGATAAAGATGCTTATTGCACCACTTGTATTTACTACATTGGTGGTGGGGGTGGCTAAGCAGGGTAGCGCGAAAACGGTTGGCAGGATAGGCGGCAGGGCCATGTTGTGGTTTATAGGTTCTTCTTTTGTTAGTTTATTCCTGGGTATGGTGCTGGTCAATTTCTTTCACCCGGGTGTGGCAATGCACCTGCCATTGCCGGAGGTCGCGGCTACAGATGCCGCACAAACTTCGTTAACCCTTCGCGATTTTATTTATCATGTATTCCCGACGAGCATTATAGACGCTATGGCGAAGAACGAGATATTGCAGGTGGTGATATTCGCATTGTTCTTTGGTGTGGCTACGGCCGCTATTGGCGATCTGGGGGCTGTGGTTATTAAAGCGTTAGATGCAATAGCGCATGTGATCCTTAAAATGACCAGCTACGTAATGCAGTTTGCGCCTGTAGCCGTCTTTGGCGCTATGACCGCCGTTATAGCCAAGCAAGGGGTAGGGGTACTGGAAACTTATTCTGTCTATATCGGTGAGTTTTATATTGGGCTACTGATATTACTTGCGATACTTTTATTTGTTACGTTTCTTGTTATCAGGCGCAAAGTATTTACGCTGCTGCTGCATATAAAAGAACCTACGTTGCTTGCATTCTCTACTAATAGCAGCGAGGCCGCTTTCCCTAAGCTAATGGTGGAACTGGAACGTTTTGGCTGCAACGATAAGATAGTAAGCTTTGTATTACCATTGGGTTACTCTTTCAATCTTGCAGGATCGATGATGTATATGACGTTTGCCTCATTATTTATAGCACAGGCTTATGGTATGCACCTGGATCTGGGCACACAAATGAGCATGCTGCTGGTGCTTATGCTCACCAGCAAGGGTGTAGCCGGTGTGCCGCGTATAGCACTGGTAGTAGTGGCCGGTACGCTGGCTACGTTCCATATTCCTGAAGCGGGACTTGCATTACTGTTAGGTATAGACCCAATACTGGATATGGGCAGGGCTGCGATGAATGTTATCGGTAACAGCGTTGCAACTGTTGTAGTCTGCAAGTGGGAAGGCGCGCTGAAAAACGAATAGCTTAAAGGTTGCTCTTGGCTTATCACTTTATTTTTTTATTTTTACCCGTACAATAGGGACTTATCATGCATCAAATTATTGAATTTGTAAAAAGCTTAATGGATGCTCAGTGGATCATCAGCCACGGAGGGTTATACGTAGTGATGCTTATTATTTTTGCAGAAACAGGATTATTCGCGGGCTTTTTTCTTCCAGGCGATTCATTATTGTTCATAACAGGCATGATCATTTCTCAATCTCCTGCTCCTTTTGCTAATGTTGCGCTTGACCTGGTTTATTGGATAGCGCTTATCTCGGTAGGTGGTATCGTTGGTAATATTGTCGGTTATTGGTTTGGCATGGAATCAGGTCATCTGCTTTTTGAGAAACGCGATACGTGGATATTTAAAAGAAAGCATCTTGTTCAGGCCCACGATTTTTATGAAAAAAGAGGTGGTGCAGCTATAATATTAGGACGTTTCCTTCCCATCGTTCGCACCTTTGCGCCTATAGTAGCAGGTATTGTAAAGATGAACTTTAAAAAGTTCATAAGCTTCAGTATCCTAGGGTGCCTTGCATGGGTAATAAGCATGACACTGGCCGGTTACTGGCTTGGCCAGATACAATGGGTACGTACAAATCTCGATAAGATCGTAATTGTGCTTATTATTATTACAACAGGTCCTGTACTTATAAAGCTGATATTCGGCAAAAGCAAAGCATTGCCCGTTGGCGGCGATGATCAACCCAGTAAATAATGGATCAAAAAAAAGTTATCGGCTTACTGAGCATACCCGTTATAGTAGCCGCGCTTGGCTACTTCGTAGATATATATGACCTGCTATTGTTCAGCATCATCAGGGTAAAAAGCCTTAAAGATATTGGCCTTACAGATGCCTTGGTAGATACTGACGGCAAGTTTATCATCAGCATACAAATGCTGGGATTACTTATCGGAGGATTTTTATGGGGCATTTTGGGCGATAAGAAAGGCAGGCTGAAAGTTTTGTTCGGGTCTATCGTGCTCTATTCATTGGCTAATATAGCTAATGGATTTGTACACACTGTAAATGAGTATGCAATAGCACGCTTTATTGCCGGTATAGGCCTTGCAGGAGAACTGGGTGCAGGGATAACCCTGGTTAGTGAACTGATACCAAAAGAACAAAGAGGGAAGGCAACATCAATAGTGGCAGGCGTAGGGCTTACAGGCGCTATTGCCGCTTATTTTGTGGCGCATTCGTTCGATAGCTGGCGTATATGTTACTTCGTTGGTGGTGGCCTTGGGCTCTGCTTATTGTTATTACGTGTAAGCGTATTTGAGTCGGGGATGTATAAAGACATTGCACACGCTAAGGTTCAAAAAGGGAATATTCTTATGCTACTCACAAATGGCAAAAGATTAAAGAAATATCTTCTGGCAATATTGATAGGGCTGCCTACGTGGTATGTGATAGGCATACTCATTACATTCTCAAAAGAATTCGGAGAGCGTTTTGGTATACATGGTGAGGTTGATCCCGGTAAGGCTGTGATGCTTGCTTATGTAGCAATTTCTATTGGTGACCTGCTCATTGGTTTTCTTAGTCATGAATTACGAAGCAGAAAAAAAGCGTTATACATATTTTATGCAATTACGGTTCTGGGTATTATCCTGTTTTTCTGCCAGTCGCATGGTAACCTGACCACCATGTATCTTGTATGTATGCTTATGGGTTTTGGGACGGGTTTCTGGGCACTTTTCGTTACGATGGCGGCGGAGCATTTCGGTACTAATCTGAGAGCTACTGCGGCTACAACTGTACCCAACATGGTGCGTGGCTCCCTGCCACTACTTTTGTGGATGTTTAAAGGGCTGCAACCACGCTTTAGTTATGTAGATGCGGCTGCAATAACGGGTATCCTGGTGATGGTAGTAAGCACCGTGGCCGTATTTATGACGGAGGAAACATTTGGTAAAGACCTTAATTTTATAGAAGAATAAATATCGCGCTATGGAGCTGTTTGCATCAGTACAGAAATACTATTCTTATGCTGAGTTTTTGCAGCTTATGGAGAAATTAGTGGCGGAAGGGAAAACAACGGGTACGAACAACCCATCTGAATTTGTTTTTTATACAAAGCTCAACCTGCAGCGTTACCAAAAATGGGATAAGATATTTACGCTATCAGATACAACCATCGCAAAGGCAACTACGGTGAGGCCACAGATATGGTGGCTGATAAATGAAGGGTGGTGCGGAGATGCAGCGCAGTCGTTACCTGTAATGGCAAAAATAGCGGAGGCGTCTGGTGGCAATATAGATCTACGCATCATTATGCGGGATGAAAACCTATCCATTATGGACAAATACCTGACCAATGGCGGGAGAAGTATACCCAAACTTATATCCACAGATAAAGATGGTAACGAGCTATTCAACTGGGGGCCGCGGCCGGCTTTTGCACAGAAAATGATGATGGACTGGAAGGCAGACCACAAAGGAATAAGCTTTGAAGAGATAGAGCGCGAGCTACACCTCTGGTATGCAAAAGATAAAGGCGCATCAACAGAGCAGGAGTTATCAGCATTACTCTAAACAGACTGAATATGGAGCCCACTCAACATGAGAAAAATCTTGAACTGGAGCGCCTTGTATTCTTCAGCGATGCTGTTATAGCTATTGCCATTACACTACTGGCGTTAGAGTTAAAAGTAACACCTGCTGGCCCCCATCTTACATTTGCAGATATAGGCAACGCATGGCATCAGTTTGCCGCGTTCTTTCTTTCGTTTATTATAATAGCTGTTTTTTGGGTGAATCACCACCGTTTCTTTGTGTATATAAAGGCCATTGATTCCAGGTTAATGATCTATAATATCTGCTGGCTGCTGTTCATTGTGCTGTTGCCATTTACGAGCTCACTTACAAGCAATGATTTTTTTAATAAGCCCGCCATGCTGATGTACAGCATAAACATATTGGTAATTACCTACTTTCAGAATGCAATATGGGACCATGCTACTCATAATAAAGAACTACTAAAAAATACAATTACCGCAACTGTGATAAGGGAATATCGTGTAGGTTGTAACCTGGCTATGGGTAATGCTGCATTTGCCACAGGCGTTACTTTTTTCAGTCCTTTATTTGCTTTCATTACATTGTTTGCGCGCACCTTTATGTTTCGCCGCTCTGCACAACAATACATTGCCCGCCTTACCCAGCGAAAGAAAGCAAAGGATAAGTGGAAAAGGTAGAGATGAATACGCTGTACGCTATAACGTAGCATGGTGCATTGTTGTTGAAAATGAAGATGAGAAGGGCAGTTGACAGCGTATAGATACATACAAAGAAAGCTAGTTGACAAACAATATGTCTGAGGTGGTATAGCTTCGAAAATTTTAGTATTTATATTTTTTTCAACGCACCGATCACGCCGTCAAGGCGGGCAACATTGGCCCCATCGTAGGTGGTCAATAAAAAAGTAACATTTCCTGATTGATCGATCACTATGCTGGTAGAATATCCGACAATACCATATCGCTCAATAATATCGGAGCGGTCGGTCAGGATATTGAATCTAAAATCTTTACGCTTCAGGAAAGCCTTTACCTGCTCTGGTGAATTGTAAGTTATTGCGACAAATACAATGCTGCTATCATTTTTATATTTAGCTGCCAAGTCATTTAGTTCCGGGATTTCAGCCATACAAGGGACACAACTGGTAAACCAGAAATTCAGAATCACTGTTTTGCCCTTTAGTGCCTTTAGATCAATTGTATGTCCATTTAGATCAGTACCTGAAAATTCGGGTGCGGGAGAACCCATTGTCACTTTTTGTTCAGAGGCCTTCAATTTTATACTAACGACTTTACCGTCTTTGATATTCGGTAAAATTGTGAACTTACCGCTCTTCATACTTTCTGCAAATTGTTTTGTGTCGATCTTATTTCCTGTGGCATCAAAATAAATAGTAGTTGAGTCTGCGTGCAACATGGTATGAGTGCCGGTATCTTCAGATACAGTAGGTGAATCAATTTTGATTATTGTAGCCTGGCTGTCTAAAGCAGTTATGCAGGCGATCAGGACAATTGCTATAGTAAGAATTTTAAGTTTCATCTTTTTTCCTTTTTTTATTTTTGAATAAATCCCGATATACTATATACCGGGATTTATACTATTGTTTTACTATTTGCATTGTTTGTTTCCCGTCGGGAGTTTTTAGAACGATAAAATAGCTACCTGGAGACAGATCTTTGACAGATATCTTATTCTTCTGTTGCAGATTGCTTTGGATAAATACCACTTGCCCTACATTGTCTGTTATATAAAGATTAGCGGCAGTAAGGTGTTTTGTATTTATAAAATCAACGTTAACTATATCTGTGGTTGGTGACGGGTATACACTTATACCGGAATTACTGCCTATGGTCGCTACTCCTTCAGTTACGTCGATGAAGACAGAGTCTGAAGTAGCAGAACAACCATTGCTGTTTGTTACCATTACTGTATACCAGCCGGTAGTTACCGCAGAATCTGTTTGACCTGTTGCCCCTGGTATGGCCACATCATCTTTATACCATTGGTTGCCGGAAACCGCACTGGAAGTAAGCACATGGCCTGCTAAACTTATTACCGGAGTACCAACGGTATCTACGTTGATCGTTACAGATGTGCACGTACTCGACAATACACATCCGCCGTACCCATGCACGTAATAAGTTGTGGTATCGCCCGGCGTTACATTTATTGTTGCACCTGTATCTACTAAGGTACCTGTACATGAACCAGTATACCAATACCAGTTAGCAGCGTCGTGCAGGTCGCCTGTGGCCGCTAAGCTTACGATGGTACCCCTGCAGATGGATGTATCGGACGATGTAGCAACCGCAGCAGATGAAGGTGTACATACCGTGTATTCCATCACTGTTGTTCCCCCATCGCTGCCATCTAAGAACGAGGTGTAAAGATTATTATTACCATCTATTGCAATAGTTGTAAAAATTGCTGATGCCGGAGAAAAACCTGATGCGCCTACATATGCCCAACCCGTATCTGTATATTTCATTACAGACGATTTGCCCTCTATCGAGTTATCGCCAAATACCACATAAGGTACGTTGCTATGGTCAATAGCAAGTGATGAAAAATCTGAACCTTCTGGGCTAAAGCCAACACTACCTAGTGTGGTAAAATGGGTGCCATTGTATTTAGAAACAGAAACACTATTATGTGTGCTATCGCTTAGATAGGATATGTAAGGAATATTATTGTGATCGATAGCGAGTGAAATGTATGCATTATCACCAACAGGTACTGCAGAAAACGCAGTATCAAGCATTATCCAAACCATACTATTAAATTTTTTGGCAATAATTTTTTGCGTGTTATGCTCATCACAGTATGCGATATACACAGAATCATTGTTATCGATAGCAAGACTTGGGTAAGTAATATCTGTTGTATCTATTGCCATTCCACCAACAAGTACCCACGAGGCGCCGTTATATTTCTTTACATAAAGTCTGGATGGCGATGTAGCGTGGTCTATAAAACTGATGTATGGAATGCCTGCCGGTGAAATAACGATATTTGTGTTAGTGGCCGCTCCTATAGAAAGGCTACTACCTATTGATGACCAGGAAGACCCATCGTACATGAGTACCGCAGCTTGTGACGAGTCTGTACCATCTGCATAAGAAAAATAGATCTTTCCGTCAGGGCCTATCGCTGACCATGAATCGGAAGCGGTTGTTGTTGTTATATCTGTACCGCCAACGGGTACCCAGCCTGTACCAGTATATTTCTTCACCTGCCCATGAGGATTTGCATAAGAGACATATGCTGTATTCGATGCATCAAAAAAAACATGCTCACCAAGATTGCCAAATGCGTCAAAACCGGTAGAACCTACTGCAGTCCATTGCGCATATACATTGGCTGAGATAAAAAGCCCGGTTGCGGCCAAGGCAATTCTTAAAATAAACGGTCGTAATAATTGTGTTTTCATTTTGTTTGTTTTTTTGAAATTAAATTAATCGTTAGTTGTAAAAGGTGTTGGCTCATTGATCACAAGCGCGTAAAATCATTGTATATGTTGGGATTTTTCCCGGTCGTCAATATCATATTGTCGGTGATACAATTAGTGAGTAAGTCTATAAAAGCCAGGTCTGAGTTCATTTGTATTATTTTAGTGGTGAGTAATAAGTACTTGCTAATAAAGACGGTAGCGCAGAAAACCGTGTTGGGGAGTATAAATACTCATATTATTAAATACAATGTAATAACACTATAATTGCACCTACATTTGTTTTATGCATACCATATCCATATATCTTCTATTATTACCAATGCATACATGAAAGCAGTATTACCATATATCTTCCTTTGTTTTACATGGGTAACATCTGCTATTGCACAAAGCAATAATGAGATCAAGGCGCCCGCTATTTCCATACCCGACACCACGGACATTCTAACCACAATAAGAAATGCCTATTCTTTACAAAACACCGGTGGCGACAGCAGTATAGCAATACTAAAAAATGCATTGGCTCAAAGCCGTAGTGTGGGTTTTACAAATGGTATCGCGCATGCACTTGTTTACTTAGGTATGGCCAATACTGCGAAGGGAGATGAAATAGAAAGCCTCGCATGTTATCTTGAAGCCATACCATACGCACAAAAGTGCAGGTATGATACGGAGCTGATGGCAACATTATATACCGGTATGGGTACCCCCTATTTCAGAAAACGGGATTATGGGCAAGCAGCGTACTACTATTACAAGGCCCAGGAAGAGGTGATACGTAACAGGCTACAACATTCGGTGATAGCATGTCACCTATATGTAAACATGGGTGCTTTGTGGGTGGATATTCAAAGATATGACTACGCACTAAAATATTTGCTGCAGGCCGAAAGAATCGCGGTTTCAAATAAAGACACAGTTTCGCTGATCGTTGTTTATGAGAGCCTTGGTGTTCTCTATAGCGAACAAAACAAAATCGATGAAGGCAATACATATATACTACGTGCTGAACAGCTTGCAACGAAAAAAAATATGCTAAGTACACGGCAAGTAGCCTTAACGAATATTGGCATCACATTGCGTACGCAGCATCAGCCTGCGCAAGCTATTCCTTACTTTCAGGAAGCGATTTCTCTTACAGATGACGAACATGCATACCAGCATAATTTAGGTGCATACTACAACCTTGCCTTCGCCTATTATGAAACAAATAATTATAGTGCGGCAAAAAATTATGCCTTAGCGACAGTTAAAGAAGCAGAAAAGCTGGGGCTTGAAGAAGAAGATCTGGGAAGTGCAATGTGGATGGTCTCAGACATTTACCAAAAAGAAAAGAAGTATGAAAAGGCAAATTACTGGCTGAACAAATATGTTGCTTACACAGACAGCATGTTGCAACACCGGGCAGATTCTAATATCAATAAACTTGAAATAAATTATCAGCTATCAGAAAAAGACAAAGAGCTTGCACAGAAACAATTATTGCTATCTAAAAAAGAATTACAGCTCAAAAACAAAAATATCCTGATTGGCAGCGTTTTCGGTGGGGTTTTATTGCTAAGTGTGCTACTGGTTAGTTTTTATCTTATAGGGAAACATAAACAACATACTCAGACTGAAAAGATCAGAAACCTGGAACAAGGTAAAGAGTTGGGCAATTTAAAAGCGATGCTGGAAGGAGAAGAAAAAGAACGCAGCCGCTTGTCAAGAGAACTGCACGATGGTATAGGCGGCATGCTTGCTGCAGCAAAATTAAATCTTGGCTCTATTAAAGAACAGCATCCTGAATTAGCAAAAATCAAGCAGATAAACGATGTAATAGAGTTACTGAACGATACTGCGGCAGAGGTGCGCCAGACCGCACATAACCTGATGCCGGACGTACTTATTAAAAACAGCCTGCAAGATGCACTGCTGTTGTATTGTGAGAATGTAAACGCAGGTTGTAGTCTGAATATAGAACTACAGTTACATGGTGCATTGCATGAAATGAATAAATCAGTAGAGCTGATCTTATATCGCATTACACAAGAGCTGATACAAAATGTTATAAAACATGCAAAGGCTACCCAGGCGATTATACAGATCATACAGGACAATGGAAGACTGAACCTTATTGTGGAAGATAACGGTACAGGGTTTAATGTAAATAACAGTAACGGTGCAGGATCGCAAAACTTACAATATCGCGTGCAGGCGTTACAGGGATATATATCTATTACTTCTGCGGCAGGCAAGGGTACTTCTGTATATATAGAATTTGACCTTGAGAAATTAAAACATGCATCATGAGTATAAAAGTATCGATTACAGACGACCATCCGTTGGTAATAAGTGGTTTGCAAAATATGTTACTGCATTACCCAAACATTACGTTATCCGGCACCTACCTGAATGCTGAAGCTTTACTGGAAGGATTACAACAAACAATACCTGATGTACTATTGCTGGATATACAGATGCCGGGACGGACAGGTGATGAACTTGCACCTTCGCTTTTAAAGATGTATCCTAAAATGAAGATAATAGCCCTGACCAATTTTGACAGCACATTGTATGCAAACAATATGATAAAAGCCGGTGTGCATGGTTATGTGTTAAAAAGCGCAGAAGAAAAGATCATTGTTCAGGCTATTCAAACAGTATATGACGGCGCCATTTTTATCGAAGAAGCAATGGCAAAAAAAATGGCACAATTAGATCAAAAAATACAAAACACCACTTTTTCGAAATCAAGCCTTACCCCCCGTGAAAAAGATGTACTGGTACATATTGTAAACGGAGAGACCAGTCAGGAGATAGCAAATAATTTATTTCTAAGCCTAAGGACTGTCGAAAATTATCGTTTAAATATTCAACTAAAATTAAATGTAAAGAACACGGCAATGTTAGTAAAGAAGGCGTTACAAATGGGCCTTGTTGACTAAGAAGAAGTCTCCAGGTTATCTTGACAGACGAGCAAAGGAATAAAATAAACTTAGCTCTAAATATGATGTCATAGGGGGGAATCCATTTTGGTAACAGGTGCTTATGGTCGTTCCGCTTTATCGGAATGCTTAAAAAAAGTTTTATCACAGAGCCTCTCCATAATCATAAAATACCAATATTTATTGCACACAAATAGGACAAGGCATACATTACTGATTATCTAAAATCATATACACTTCTGACCAAGGTCATTTTATCAGCCTATTTATATCAGTTAATTGCAGTCTTTTAGAAAATAGTTTTGTAAAAGATAAATAGACTATGAGTAAACGGGATCAACCAAATAATGAAAGTCTTCTGGAATTTGTTATAAGATTAGATAAGGAAGATTATTACGAAGTAAATGTACTGTGTGATGTTGTGAAAAAACATGCACAACGGCTACAGGAGATGGAAGCATCCAATGTCACGTCTTCTTACACGACAATATGTATTAATCTGGCTGATGAAGTGAGAAAGTATATTGTGAATAAGCAGGAATATTTTATGCCTTATGTACGGTCTTTGTTTGAAAAGGCGGCCGATGGCCACGACTGTAGACATTGTACAGGGCCTACATCCTGTAATCTGCAGCATGGTATTCAACTCGCAGAATTACATGAAGGGCATATACAACTTAAAGATATTCTAAATTGTCTGCAAGTAGCATCTTTGCCGTTATATTCCGATACGATATACCCGGATGTTTACAGGATACTACGCAATAATATGGCTTTGTTAGAAAGTAACATTGGTCAGCTTTTTCTCCTTGAGGAAACGTCCCTGGTCCCAAAAGTTGTAGAAGCACAAAAAAATATTCATGCCGGCAATTGATGAAAAAGAACATTCTGTGCAGGAACCGAGGAATGCTAGACGGGCAACTTGCTATCATTGCGGAACGCCTTGTATTAATAATTCAATTTTCATAGGCAACAAATTCTTTTGTTGTGAGGGTTGCCGTCTGGTATACGAAATATTGAATGATAATGGTCTTTGCGATTATTATAAACTACAATCCCACCCCGGCATTACACAGATAAAAGCCGTAAGGAATGACAAGTATTCATACCTGGATAATGAAGATATTAGAAAACAACTTTATAAATTTACTGATGGTGATTATACAATAGTAACTTTTTATATTCCGGGGGTGCATTGCAGCTCATGCATGTGGTTGCTGGAGCATCTGTATAAAGTGAACAATAATATTATTGAGAGCAGGCTGAATTTCACAACAAAAGAATTAACAATACACTTTTCAAAAAATAAAGTAAGTCTCCGCAACATAGTAGAGTTGCTTATCACAATAGGGTATGAACCCTACATTAGCCTTGCTGAGGCTAATAACAAACAGAGTAAAAGCTATAGTAGACAAAAAATATATAAACTTGGTGTTGCTGGCTTTTGTTTCGGTAATATCATGATGATGAGCTTTCCTGAGTACTTGTCGCATAACACAGGAATTGAACAGCAATATGCCTATTTGTTCAGGCATCTGAACCTGATACTTGCAATACCTGTATTTTTTTACAGTGCCTCGGAGTTTTTCATAACTGCATGGAAGGGGATAAAACAGAAGTCGCTGAATATTGATGCGCCGGTAGCGCTTGCGCTCATTATCACTTTTACGCGGAGCATCTATGAAATATTAACCAATACCGGCAGTGGCTACCTAGATAGCATGAGCGGTATTGTCTTCTTTATGTTAGCTGGCAGAATTGCGCAGGAACGTACTTATCGTTCGATATCATTTCATCGCGACTACAAATCATATTTCCCAATAGCTGTCAATGTTCTTACATCTACTGGCATTGAAAGTAAAAGCCTGCAGGATTTGAAAGAAAATGATATTGTACAGTTGCACAATGATGAGATCATCCCGGCTGATTCGGTAGTGCTAGGTGGCAAAGCATACATTGATTACAGTTTTGTAACTGGGGAAAGTGTTCCTGTTACTGTAAAACTTAATGAAATGGTTTATGCTGGTGGTAAGCAAACCGGAGAGCAATTAGTTATAAAGATCATTAGACCTGTAGCAGGAAGCTATCTCACTTCCTTGTGGAACCACCATGCATTTACAAAAAATAAAAGCGAAAAAAATGATGCTGGGAGTGTTATTCACCTGCTGAGTAAATACTTTACATGGGTGTTGTTCTCTTTAGCAATTTGTACTGCTATTTATTGGACCTATAACGATCCGGCAAAGATCATCACTAGCGTTACCTCGATGTTAATTGTAGCATGCCCTTGTGCGTTGCTGCTTACATCTACTTTTACAAATGGTAACCTCCTTAGAATATTCAGCAACAATGGTTTTTTTCTCCGTGATGCAACTGTAATAGAACAACTCGCGGGAATAGATCATGTGGTTTTTGATAAAACAGGAACTATTACGCAAAGTGGTACGAACCATTTTACTTATACAGGACATACATTATCGGAAGATGAAAAAGAAATGCTGTTTACAGTTGTATGCCCAAGTAAACACCCATATAGTAAAGCACTCGCAGCATGGATTGGTGTAAGGATTATAACCGGCACATCTGCGTGGAAAGAAACGCCTGGCAGGGGTATTGACGCTATTACAAATGGAAACAGAATACTTGTAGGGTCTGGTAAGTTTATAGGAATGCCTAATGTCCGGATCAAAGATGACAAGACAGCAGTGTATGTAAGAATAAACGATAAAATAACTGCATTTAATTTTCTGCCTGTTTTCAGGGATGCTATTCCGGGAGTGATACGATTGCTTAATCGACGGTACAAATTATCTCTTTTATCAGGAGACAACGATAAACAGAGGGAATTACTCACTAACTTATTTGACCATAAAAGTGAGTTGTTATTTGAGCAAAGTCCGTTAGATAAATTGCATTATATCGAAACCTTGCAACAGAATGGCGGCAAGATAATGATGATAGGTGATGGGCTAAACGATGCAGGTGCATTACAGCAAAGCAATGTAGGTATAACGCTGACAGACGATATAAATAACTTCACTCCGTCCTGCGATGCAATTCTTGACGCTAAAAATTTCGAATTGTTGCCCAACGTGTTAAAACTTGCGAAGGCTTCAAGATATATAATCGGATGTAGCTTTATTGTTTCAGCTATTTATAATATTATAGGCCTTTCTTTTGCTGTAAGGGGCTTGCTCAGCCCTGTAATTGCAGCAATACTTATGCCCCTTAGCACATTGTGCATAATAGTAATTACAACAGGGGCAACCAGCATTATTGCAGGCAGATTAAACTTTACTCTTAAAAGTCGCGACTAATAATACATGACCATAATCATGCTTTTGTTTGAGTATGATCATGATATACTCTTCTATTCAGAAATAATTTTGTTCTGTAAATAATTTCAGTTTTATGAGTGCTTTATACGTTGTGGTTATTGTAAGTATCTGCGTTGCCGGACTTTTCCTCGCAGCATTTATATGGAATGTAAAAGATAGTCAGTATGAAGACCAGAAGGGAGCTTCAATGCGAATGTTACATGATGACGAGTATCAAAAAACAGTAAATAATCAAGGTCAAAAATAACTATGAGTAATTTTATTCACGACGCACACGAATCTGCACCAGTTCAAACCGAAAAATTCTTTTACGACAATGAGATCGTAAAATGGTTTGCTTATGCAACAATTTTCTGGGGAGTAGTTGGCATGCTTGCCGGGATATTGGCAGCATTTCAGCTGGTATTCCCTGTACTTAATATGAACACTGCGGCCACAACATTTGGCCGGGTGAGACCGGTACATACCAACGCGGTTATTTTTGCATTTGTTGGTAATGGCATTTTCATGGGAGTATATTATTCGCTGCAGCGCCTATGTAAAACCAGGATGTTTAATGACCGATTGAGCAGATTTCACTTCTGGGGATGGCAGTCCATTATTGTTTTGGGTGCTATTACATTACTGGCTGGTTATACATCCGGTAAAGAATATGCAGAGTTGGAATGGCCGATAGATATAATGATAGCCATAGTCTGGGTTGCTTTTGGATGGAATATGTTTGGCACCATCCTTAAACGTCGTGAGCGCCATTTGTATGTGGCAATATGGTTTTACATAGCAACGTTTGTAACAATAGCTATGTTGCATATCGTTAACTCAATTGAATTGCCTTATAGCTGGATGAAGTCATACTCATGGTACGCCGGTGTGCAGGATGCATTGGTACAATGGTGGTATGGACATAATGCTGTAGCATTCTTTTTGACAACGCCCTACCTGGGTCTGATGTATTACTTTTTGCCAAAGGCCGCTAATCGCCCAATATATTCCTACCGTCTTTCCATCATTCACTTCTGGGCATTGATATTCCTGTATATATGGGCGGGGCCGCATCACTTACTCTACACTGCGCTGCCCGATTGGGCGCAGTCATTGGGTACTGTATTTTCTATAATGTTACTTGCTCCATCATGGGGCGGTATGCTCAATGGATTACTTACGCTCCGTGGCGCGTGGGATAAAGTACGTGAAGATCCAGTGCTTAAATTTATGGTTGTAGCCGTGACCGCATATGGTATGGCTACGTTTGAAGGCCCAATGCTGAGCCTGAAGAGTGTGAATGCAATAAGTCATTTTACTGACTGGACAATTGCACACGTGCATGTAGGGGCACTTGGCTGGAATGGATTCCTTACATTCAGTGTGCTTTATTATATAATACCACGGATATTCAGAACAAAACTTTATTCAGTAAAGCTTGCAAATAGGCATTTCTGGATAGGAACGTTGGGTATTGTGTTTTATGTGGTTCCTATGTATTGGGCAGGCTTTATGCAAAGTCTTCAGTGGAAAGAATTTACTCCCGAGGGAACATTAAAATATCAGTTTCTGGATACGGTTAAACAAATGCAGCCATTTTATGCAATGAGAGGCGTGGGTGGTGTATTATATCTTATAGGTGCATTAATGATGGCGTGGAACCTGTATAAAACAGCAAAAGCAGGGAGTGCATTTGATAATGAACCTGCAGAAGCTCCACCGTTAACAAAAAACTACACACCTGACAAAACTCAGCACTGGCATAGATGGATTGAGCGACGCCCGATGAAAATGCTTGTGTTAAGCCTGATCGTTGTATCGATAGGTGGAGCTATCGAAATGATACCCACATTCATGGTAAAATCAAACATACCGACTATTGCCAGCGTAAAGCCTTATACACCACTTGAACTTCAGGGGCGCGACTTGTATGTACGTGAAGGGTGTTATCTGTGTCACAGCCAAATGATACGACCATTCAGAAGTGAAGTAGTACGGTATGGAGAATATTCAAAAGCAGGTGAGTTTGTTTATGACCATCCGTTTCAATGGGGCAGCAAACGTATAGGACCTGACCTGGCAAGGATTGGCGGTAAATACCCAAACAGCTGGCATTTCAACCATATGTACGAACCGTCAAGTATTTCACCTGGCACTGTAATGCCTGCCTATCCATGGTTGTTCAAGAATGATCTGGACACAGCCATCACGCAGGCCAAGATCAGGGCTATGCAGAAACTCGGCGTGCCATACCCGCCGGGTTACGATAGAATAGCTAATAATGACCTCATGCTACAGGCGAACAGTATAACCGATAACCTCGCGAAAGATAAGATCAGGATTGGGAGTAACAAGGAGATAATAGCGCTTATTGCCTACCTGCAACGAATGGGGACAGACATTAAACTGGAACAAAAAACACCTTCCGTTAATAAATAAAATTGTAGCTCATGAAATTCATACATTATCTGGAAACTATTACCGGGGTTGGTATCTATCCACTCAGCTCTCTGTTAATATTTGTTCTTTTTTTTAGCGCTATGGCGACATGGGTGTTCAAGGCCGATAAAGGGTATATCAAGACGATGAAATACATTCCCTTCCCAGAGAATGAAAACGAATAATTTATCAACAATAAATAGTCCAAAATGTATTCAAATAAGAATATACAGCCAGTCCTAACAATATTATTGCTATTTTTTCCGGCCATTGCATTTGCTGGTACATCCAATCCTCATGACACCAATTATGGTTATAACATGACACTCATAAGCCTGGTATGTTTGATGTTGATATTGCTGTTTGTTATAGGTGTATTGGCAAATGTTTTACGTCAATTGACTTTTATAATAACGGATAAGATACATAAAGACAAGCAGGCAGCATCTGATCTGGTAAAAACGATATTGTTGGTTATTGTGTTTAGCATTCCGGCATTACAAGCTACGGCAAAAGATATAGAAAATCTCGTAACGGCTGCACCGGTTAGCATCAGCGGTATTCCGGAGAATGATTTCTATGCTATTATGGTTGTAATAGCACTGGAACTTACTATGATATTTGCGCTGGTGATCTATATAAAACAATTGATAAAAGTAATAAGCAAAAAGCCTGAATTGGTAAAAGCAGCAGCAAAGATTGCAAAGAAAAGCTGGTTCTGGGATAAATTAAATGCTGCTGCGCCGATTGAAAAAGAAAAAGATCTTTTGCTGGATCATGATTATGACGGTATACAAGAACTAGACAATAGCCTTCCACCATGGTGGAAATATGGATTTTACCTGACGATAATTGTCGCCGTTATATACCTGTATCGTTTCCATGTTTCACACGATGGGCAGAGTCAGTACGACGAATATGTTACGGAAATGAAACAGGGGGAAGAAAAGAAAGCAGCATATCTGGCACAGTCGGCTAATAACGTTGATGAAAACACAGTTGTATTGCTTACTAGTGCAAGCGAAATAGGAATGGGAAAAGAGTTATTCATTAAAACCTGTGCTCCGTGTCATGTCGCCGACGGCGGAGGAAATGTTGGCCCAAACCTAACTGATGAATATTGGTTACATGGCGGAGGGATAAAGGATATCTTTAAATCGATAAAGTACGGTTGGCAGGATAAAGGAATGAAAAGCTGGAAGGACGATTTTTCTCCCAAGCAGATACAGCAACTGGCGAGCTTCGTAAAGTCTTTAAAAGGTACACATCCGGCAGTGGCTAAAGCACCTCAGGGCGACTTATATATAGAAGACAGCCAAGGAGCCAAAACATTTGATAGTACGAGTGCAAACGCAGAGAAAGTTGTTCAAAAGTAAATAGCCATGAGTGAATCCATTGTGCCTGTACCGTCATTTAGAGACAAGGTAGCCACTGTTGATCAGAAAGGAAGGCGTATCTGGGTATTTCCACATAAGCCGGGAGGAAAACTATATAACATACGTACATGGGTAAGTGTTATCTATATTGTTATTCTTTTTGGCTTACCATTTATTAAAGTTGATGGTCATCCCGTTTTCCTGGTTAATATCCTTGAGCGGCGATTTATTTTATTCGGGCAAATATTTTGGCCGCAGGATTTTTTCATTTTTGCTTTGGGCATGGTCGTGTTTATCGTGTTCGTTGCATTATTCACTGTAGTGTTTGGGCGGGTATTTTGTGGGTGGGCTTGTCCACAAACTATTTTCATGGAAATGGTTTTTCGAAAGATAGAATATTTGATAGATGGTGATGGCCCCAAACAGAAGTTGTTGGCAAATTCATCTTGGAATACGGATAAGATAATAAAAAGATTGAGCAAGTGGATTGTATTCTGGCTGGTTAGCTTTATCATTTCAAACATGTTCCTTGCCTATATTATTGGTATCGATGACCTGGTGAAAATGTACACAGAGCCATTGTCGAAGAATATTGGAACATTCTTATCGCTTACAGGTTTCGCAACAATCTTCTTTTTTGTGTACTTGTTGATGCGCGAACAGATATGTACGGTAATATGTCCTTATGGACGAATGCAAGGAGTATTACTGGATCGTGATTCTGTTATCGTAGCTTATGATTATAAAAGAGGAGAAGATCGTGGTAAATTTCATAAAAATGAAGACCGCATTATTGGTGATTGCATTGATTGTGCACAATGCGTAAAAGTTTGCCCTACGGGTATAGATATTCGTAATGGAACACAGTTAGAATGCATTAATTGTACCGCCTGTATTGATGCTTGCAATAGGATGATGGACGCCGTAGGGCTACCAACAGGTCTTATTCGATATGCATCTGAAAATAATATTGCTAAAAAAAAGCCATGGCATACCACTTCCCGTATGAAAGCATACAGCGTTGTTATGTGTCTTTTATTGGGTGTATTGGTTTGGTTGGTGTCTACCCGTTCAGATGTTGGATTCACTCTTTTACGTACTCCCGGTCAACTATACCAGGAGCAACCCAACAACCAAATGAGCAACTTGTATAACTATAAGATGCTTAATAAGACATTCAGGAATAAAGTAGTAACACTAAAACCTGAAAACTTTAAGGGCACAATAAGACTTGTAGGCGAGACCACGCTAATGATACCCAAGGATGGCTATACTACCGGTAGCATGTTCATATACATGAATAATGATGCCGTAAAGCAGAGGAAAACTGAGCTGCAAATAGGTGTTTATGAAGGACATAATAAGATATCCACCATCACCACTGCTTTTCTTGGCCCATTCAAAAACAATTGATCATTTATAAATACACAGTTTATGAAATTAGGATGGGGGTGGAAGATAGCGATTCTGTATTGTGGGTTTGTGATATTGATCTTATCGCTGGTAGTCGCGAGTAACAGACAGCAATTTGATCTTGTTTCCAAGAATTATTATGAAGAAGAGATAGCTTACCAAAAAGTGCTTGATGCTGGGAAAAATCAATCTGTATTGTCACAGCCGTTGGGTATTCATGCAAATGAGAAATCAGTTATCATAGATTTCCCTGAAGAATTTAAAAACAAACTATTATCCGGAACAATACAGTTTTATTCACCTGTAAATTCCGATTGGGATCATACTTACAAAATAAATAGTGGCAACAATGAGATGACTATTAATCGCAATGATCTGCGAAATACAAGATATATAGTAAAGATAAGTTGTACGGTAAATGGTAAAAGTTATTACCAGGAATCAGAAATAATGCTGCATTCATAAATGAACATACTTAGCTATACAATGGCTTTATTAATGGGTTTTACAGGCAGTCTGCACTGTGCAGGCATGTGCGGGCCTATTATATGGATTATACCTTTTCAAGGATATAATGGGCTTAAAAAAGTAGTTGCACTTGGATTGTATCACGCTGGTCGGATATCGGTATATGCCGGCCTTGCAGTTATATTGCACTCCTTCCGGAGTTTATTTGAGCCAAGAATACAACAGTACATTTCGATGTTATTGGGTGGTATCCTATTATTAATTGGTGCCCTTTCATTTATACCAAATCATTTAATAAGGCTTAACATGCCGTGGGCAGAATTTGTAAAAAAGCAATTAGGATATATTGTAGGTAAGCCAGGGTTAAGTGTGATCGCTATTTCGGGTGTATTAAATGGATTATTACCATGCGGGCTTGTATATATGGCGCTTTCAGTATCATTAACAGTTACTTCTGCTGCACAGTCTGCCGCTATGATGTATGTTTTTGGTATTGGTACCTTGCCTATGCTGGTGAGTATAACGCTGTTGAAAACCAGGTTATCTTTTCTGCGGACAGCACACATTAAAAAGTTTGTGCCTATTGTGGTATTTTCCTTCGGTTGCCTCTTTGCATTGCGTGGCATGAATCTGGGCATACCTTATTTGAGTCCTAAAATTATTGTTTCACAGCACGAGATCAGATCCTGTTGTTCACACAGGAAATGAAAGATCTAATCTTTATATTGATGAAATATTATGGTATTAGCAGAACAGGTTTTTTACTATTCCGTATTATGTATTCAGCAGTACTACCTAAAAGTCTTTCCGCAAGCCCATGACCACCGTGGTTCCCAAGCAGTACCAGATCGTGATCATTTTTAGCCATAGCGTTGTGAATTTCCAGATTTAAAATACCATATTCTTCTACGTATGTAATATTTTCTCCGAGATATTCTATACACAGTTCCTTTAGGTCATGGCTTTCGCGCTGCAAATCGTCATTAAGTTGTGTTTCATAGCCCGTGGTTGCTAAAAAGAGTTGTTTATCAATAACGTGTAAAGCAGTTATTTCGTACGATTTTAACGCAGCTATAAATGACTTTACAGTAGTAAGAGTCTGTTTCGTGAATGACGAATAGGCAAGGCAAAGAATGATTTTCATATTTTGTTTTTAATAGGTTCCTTTTATCGCCACGAAACTATTCACTATATCTACCTGTCCGGACGTCAGGATATTTATGTTTTCTCATTAGCGTATTGCAATTGTTGTCTCTTCAATTTTTATAAGTTCTGCTGCAGAGAAAGGACAATAATGAATTTCTTGTTTTCCATCTTTCGTTTTTTCAAACCAGATGCAGTCAAACATATCGTTCCTATATTCATTAACCAGCACATCATAATGTAAGCCACGAATTGTCATATCAGGTCCACCCGATACTAACCTCGCCTTATCACCAATAATGAACTTTTGTTCCATTTGTTTATGTTTTCTCAAAAGTATGATACATAGATGCCGTCAACAATGACCTTCATCATGCATAAAGGTGATCTTCGCAAGCTTACGACAGTGAGGTTAGTTATGTTGCTAACTGATTAAGGTCATTATTACTACTGATGGTAATCATGAACTGTTTATATTTTCATGGCAATATTTGGGATATGCCTGAAAGCACACATCCCTATACCAGGAATTCTATGTTATATAGGCTTAATAAAGTATCTTTCAAGATGCCATTTTCAAATTTGAACAGTGAAACTTTCGAAGCACTATTCGATTACGCTAGTATTGGAATACTGATAACCAATGTGCGAGGCGAGATACAAATGGCCAATAAGTTTATTGCTCGTCAGTTTGGATATAATGAAGATGAGTTAATTGGATTAAAGGTAGAAGCACTTATCCCGCGACGTTATACAGAAAGACATATAAAACATCGTGAGCGATATAGTTCTGATCCGCATAGTCGCCCTATGGGCTTGGGAATGGAGCTTTCGGGCTTGAAAAAGGATGGATCAGAATTTCCGGTAGAAGTTAGTCTGGGACATTATAAAGTAGGTATTGAGAATTATGCCCTTGCTTTTATCAATGATATTACGCAAAGAAAAGAAACAGAACAAGCCATAAAACAGCTAAATGCTCACCTTGAAGAAAAAGTAAAAGAAGGAAGTCAATCCCTTGCTTTAACTGTTGAACAATTATCTGCACAGATTGAGGAGACTGAAAAGAAGGATGCAGAGCTTCAAAGAGCAAATACCTTTCTTAATAATATCTGGAACCATGCCGGAGCTATTATAATTGTCTGTGATAAAAACGGTTTAATACAATTTTTAAATCCAGCAGCTGAACAGGCATTAGGTTACAATGCAAATGAGATCATCAACAAACAAACATTGATGCTTTTTCATGTCGCTGATGAACTTGAACGTAAAGCAACAGAGCTTACAATTCAACTTTCCAAGAAAATAAATCCGGACTTTGAAGTATTACAAGCGCTTACTGAGTTAAATCGAGGCAACGGATTAGAAATTCATTATGTAAAAAAAGATAACAGCATATTTTTTGTATCATTAGATATTACGCCGCTAAGAGATGCTCATACTAATATTACCGGGTATCTTTGTATTGCAATTGACATCTCTGAAAAAAAAGCAGCAGAAGAAGAGTTGAAGGCTGCGCTTGAGAAAGAAAGAGAACTCAACGAATTAAAGTCTCGTTTTGTATCAATGGCTTCACATGAATTCAGAACACCTTTGAGTGCTGTATTATCTTCTGCTTACCTGGTATCAAGATACACTACAAGCGATGATCAGCCGCAAAGAGATAAGCACATTCAGCGCATCGTTTCTTCGGTGTCATCGCTTACTGAGATACTTAATGACTTCTTATCTGTAGGGAAAATCGAAGAAGGAGATATTCATCCTCATTATAGTCATTACGATATTAAGAAACAAATGACTGAAGCCATACAGGATATTCAACACATGCTCAAAAGCGGGCAACAGGTAGTCTATAAACATTGGGGAGATAACGAAGTTTTTTTCGACTTGTCAATGATGAAACATATTGTTATCAATTTATTGTCGAATGCGGTAAAGTTCTCTCATGAAAACATGCAGATAGAACTGACAACCGAAAATAGTGATGGGATATTAATTTTATCCGTAAAAGACAACGGTATAGGCATCCCTGAAGCCGATATGGGGAATTTATTTAAGCGTTTTTTCAGGTCATCCAATGTGACCAACATACAAGGTACAGGTCTTGGTTTGCATATAGTGAGTAAGTACGCTGAATTAATGAAGGGTAAAATAGAATGCAGCAGCAAAGAAGGAGAAGGTACTCAGTTCAAAATTACATTTGATGCAAAAAAAATCTAACAATGAAAACAATACTGGTAATTGAAGATAATGAGGATATAAGGGAAAATGTTTGTGAGATACTACAGTTATCGAACTATATAGTAGTGACTGCGACTAACGGCAGAGAAGGTATTGAAGCAGCGCAGTCAAAAAAACCTGACCTGATTATTTGTGATATTATGATGCCGGGTGTAGACGGGTATGGAGTATTGCATGTACTTCATAAAGACCCAATGACACAAAACATCCCTTTTATTTTTTTAACTTCAAAAAGCGAGCGTAGTGATTTTAGATCTGCTATGGAAATGGGCGCCGATGATTATATTACTAAGCCATTTGCAGGCAACGAACTGCTTAACGCAATAGAAAGTCGTTTCCGCAAAACAGATATACTGCAAAAGCAACTTTCATCTAACATGGAAGGTATTAATGAGTTACTGTCTACATTAGACAATAAGAAAACCCTGGATGATCTCAAAAACGAAAGTAACATTGATACATATAGAAAGAAGCAGATCATTTATAAAGAAAGTACAAATCCACATTACCTGTATTATATTGTAAGCGGAAAGGTGAAAACTTACAAGACCCACGAGGATGGGAAAATTCTTGTTATGGATCTTTATAATGCAGGCGATTTCTTTGGTTATGTTTCGCTGCTTGAAGGTGCTGCGCACAAAGAAAATGCAGAAGCAATGGAAGAAACTGAACTTGTGCTTATCTCTAAATTAGATTTTGAAGCTCTCATAAATAGCAGTCCTGCAACAGCCAGAAAATTTATAGGACTTCTCACCAAGAATCTCATAGAAAAGGAAAAGCAACTACTTGGAATAGCCTATAATACCCTCCGGAAAAAGGTAGCAGAAGCTCTTATAAGCTTACAAAAGAAGTATCATACCGATAAAAACGAAAAATATATCATTGACATCAGCAGAGATGATCTGGCTACCATAGCCGGTACTGCTACTGAATCGCTGATCCGTACGTTAAGTGATTTTAAAAGCGAAAATCTGATTGATATAAAAAACGGGAAGGTAATTATTACTAATAATAAATTGGAACACCTTATTAGATAATCCCACCTTTGTTTTCTATCGTCAACTGCGTGACTACTATACGATGTTACTTATTATCCCTTGCCTATAACCTGTGTTTCTAGCTTATTAATGAAATTTTCCTTTGTAGTGAATGTCGGTTTATTGTATAATTGTAACAAGCGATATTTGATATTTTTTATATTGCGTGCATCCTAGGAATTTAATTTAGAAGAAATCACCAATGCATCCTACCTCCGTATCATTGTCCGTAGCGATAGCATTACTGCAAGCATTTCTACAAAATCCTTCCAATTAAAAACCTATAAGGTTGATAGTAGTTTCGGCTTTATAACAATTGGTAATTCTATGCTTCAGCAGTATGTACTACTATAACTTAACTGCGAACGGTGATATAACCACTAAGAAAATGCTGGTAATTAGGTAGCGTTTTTTCAGACATTTTAAGAACGATAAACCTTCTGAGATAAGTTGTAGGTAACTATTTAAATAACCCGTAATGAGGCAAAGAACGATCATTACGGGTTATTTATTTTAAGAAGTCGTCTGCTGCTATACCACAGCTTTATTAATCCCAATTTATATAATCGCCCAATAACAATACTGGTCGTGTGTAGTCTTGTTGTTCTATAGTGTAGAAAGTCGTGTACCTATACAATGAAAAATGTTACACGGACTTTATTAGTAATAAAATTGTTTAGCCCCTGTCATACACTCAATCGTTACACAATGTACGTTTGTAGTAGCAATTAAGTTCTTTGAAGCAAACGAAAACATGTGCTACCAAAACGGTTGAAAAGTAATAAAATATAAGGTTTGATTACAAATTGGTTACAAATACAAACAAAAAACCCCTGCAAATTAATGTTTACAGGGATTTAAAGAGTTAGTATTGTGCCCGGGACTGGATTCGAACCAGCACATCCTTGCGAACGCTGCGACCTGAACACAGTGCGTCTACCAATTTCGCCACCCGGGCATTACTGATACTACGTTCAGGGGTGCAAATATAGTTAGTTTTTGTTGCTGATGAAAAATATTTTTTCAAGTAATAGCAACCTATTATCAGTATGTATTACTTGTTATAAAGCGTCATAGTTTTTGAGATGCCTTGCGAGGCAAAACATTCTATTACATCAGGACATTTTAGTAGTGTTTCTTTTACCATTGGCAACTCAGATGGTTTCCATTTGCCTATTACAAAGTCTACCTGTCTGCCTTTGGGAAAGTCGTTACCGATGCCGAAACGGAGCCGGGGATATTTATCTGTAGCCAGTACCAGGTTTATGTTTTTTAGGCCGTTATGGCCTGCATCGCTGCCACCGGCGCGTACTCTTATTGTCCCTAAGGGCAATGCCAGGTCGTCGAGTATCACCAGCATATTCTCAATGGATATTTTTTCTTTGTCTAGCCAATACTTTACAGCCTTGCCGCTGAGATTCATATAAGTGGTAGGCTTTATAACAATAAATGTTTTGCCCTTCCATTTGCATTCAGCCACATACGCGTGACGATCGAGGGTGAAGGCGCCATCATTCTTTATAACAAAAGTATCTGCCACATCAAAACCTATGTTGTGCCTTGTAGCATCATATTCCGCGCCTATATTGCCAAGGCCTACTATCAGGAATTTCATACAGCGAAGATAATTAGCCTTAGTTATAACACCATGATTTTTGCAGCAATGCTTTTATTCTTGCTGATTCTTCGGCCTGTTTATCGGTGAGTATGCCATGGTGGGTGAGGTTATCGTATTTGTCTTGTTCTGTGGCCACCTCATTGAGCAGTGATTGATTTACATCGTGTAGTTCTTTGCTGAAATCGGCTTTTGTAAAGTGAGTGGTCTGTATGCGTTTTACCAGCTCGCAGGCCTTTAGCGCTGTAAGGTCGAAATGTAATTGCTCATGCGCAAGTGTATGTTCATTATGCCCAGATGTTTTGCACCACGACTTTGTTTTATCGAAATAGGGTGTGATGATCACATTGGCCTTTATGCTATCCACTGATTCCTCATACGTACACTTTATATCTATGGCGCTAAAAGTAACAGCAGTATACGATAATACATTGTTATCGACAGGCCCTTGAAAATCATCGAGTGTCAATTGCCTTGAGCCATATACTATGAGATTAGTATTAGTATCGGTCTTTGCAATAGTAACAATAACACTAACGTATTTGCCACGCGCGAAAGATGTGAATGAACAAAAGATTAGTAAAACGGCGGCGAGGTATTTCATAAGCTAATTTACGTAGTAGCGGGCAAAAAAACGGGCGCTCAAAAAGCGCCCGGTATAAAGTATTGATAAAGTTAGACATCAATCATCGAGTTTTAACACTGCAAGGAAGGCTTCCTGCGGTACTTCTACATTGCCTATCTGGCGCATACGCTTCTTGCCTTCTTTCTGCTTTTCCAGTAGTTTGCGCTTACGCGATATGTCACCACCATAACATTTTGCAGTAACATCTTTACGCATAGCAGAAATGGTCTCACGAGCTACTATCTTGGCTCCCAGCGCAGCCTGTATAGCTATTACGAACTGTTGTTTAGGCAGCAGGTCTTTTAATTTAGCGCATAGTTTACGGCCAAAGTCTGTGGCACGACTGCGGTGTATTAAAGCACTCAACGCATCGACGGGGTCGCCATTTAAGAGTATGTCCATCTTGGCGATATCGCTTAAGCGATAGTCGAGCGGGTTATAATCGAATGATGCGTAACCACGGGTGCAAGACTTTAATTTGTCGTAGAAGTCGAACACGATCTCCGTAAGCGGTATTTCAAATATCAACTCTACGCGGGTAGGGGTGAGGTAGTGCTGGTTGATGAGCATACCACGCTTACCGAGGCAAAGGCTCATAATATTGCCTATATAATCGGGCAGGGTAATGATCTGCGCACGGATGAACGGCTCTTCGATGCGATCGAGGCTGCTCGGCTCCGGCATCTCGCTAGGGTTATTTACTATTATCAGCTTGTTCTTATCACGTGTTTTGTATGCATGGAAGCTAACGTTGGGCACGGTAGTAATAACGGTCTGGTTGAACTCACGTTCCAGCCTTTCCTGTATTATCTCCATGTGTAGCATACCCAGGAAACCGCAACGGAAACCGAATCCAAGCGCCTGTGATGTTTCCGGCTCAAAGGTGAGAGATGCATCATTGAGCTGCAGCTTTTCCATACAGTCGCGCAGGTCTTCAAAGTCATCAGTATTTACAGGGAATATACCCGCGAATACCATTGGCTTTACTTCCTGGAACCCCTTTACAATTTCTTGTGTAGGATTAACGATAGTGGTGATGGTATCACCCACCTTTACATCTTTAGCATTCTTTATACCAGTGATGATGTATCCTACATCGCCAGCCTTTACTTCCTGTTTAGGCGTAAGTGCCAGCTTCATAATACCCACCTCATCAGCAGTATATTCCGCATCGGTATGTATAAATCGTATCTTATCGTTCTTTTTCAGCGTGCCATTGAATACCCTAAAGTATGCGATGATACCACGGAACGAGTTGAACACACTATCGAATATTACCGCCTGTAATGGTGCATCAGGGTTGCCCTTTGGCGCAGGTATACGATCAATAACACCGGCCAGTATCTCTTCGATGCCAATACCTGATTTACCACTTGCCAGAATAATATCCTCAGGCTTACAGCCTATCAGGTCCACGATCTGGTCAGTAACCTCAGGGATCATTGCGCCATCCATATCTATCTTGTTGATGACAGGGATGATCTCCAGATCGTTATCGAGGGCAAGGTAAAGGTTGGATATTGTTTGTGCCTGTATACCTTGTGACGCATCTACTAATAGCAACGCGCCTTCGCAGGCAGCCAGTGCACGAGATACCTCGTACGAAAAATCGACGTGGCCGGGTGTATCAATGAGGTTTAGCGTGTACTTAGTTCCTTTCCATTCATAGTCCATCTGTATAGCGTGGCTCTTGATGGTAATACCTTTTTCACGCTCCAGATCCATGTCATCGAGCACCTGCGCCTGCATATCGCGAGACGAGATGGTCTTGGTAAACTCTAAAAGACGATCGGCCAGGGTGCTCTTACCGTGATCGATATGGGCTATAATACAGAAATTTCTTATATTCTTCATATGTAAACAGAGGCGCAAAGGTACGTTTTTAATGGGGTAATATGATGTTTTCGCATCAGACACTATACCCGTTGTAGTTAATACCCGCGCCTCTGCTATACAAGCTACGCTTCAAGATAATCTTCGAGGTTTTTGAGGCCTGCGGTAAAACCCTCCTGAAAGCCCATTTTTATGATCATTTCCATATCCGATAAACTTGTAAAGGTTATCTCGGCAAGTACAGTGGTTTCCGCATCTGTTTGCCTAAATTCCTTTTTCCAAAACATTGTTGGCATCTCCTGGTTATTATTACCCTGTTCATCGCAAAACACAGCAGTATTGTTTACCAGTTTTTGAAACTCGATAGCAGTGTAGGTTTCCTTACACCAGTGTTTAACATCATCGGGCGAAACCATCGCATAGAGCCTTGAGCCACCTACTGCAAAATTCATAGTTTTGGTTTCAGCACGATATGGTTTTGGCGCCCACCATTTATCCAATATCTCCGCTTCTGTCCACGCGCTCCATACATCGTTCAGTGAAGCATCGAAGGCCCGTGTTATCGTAAGCTTTTTGTTGTCCGTGTCTTTTGTAAAGACGAATTCTTTTTTTGTCATGGTCGTTTATTTTTTTTGGTTTTTAAAAATTCATCCAGTTGTTCAAAGCGGCTATCCCATGCCGCACGGAATTGCGCTACCCATATATCTACCTCTTCCATTTTTTTTGCATTGAAGTGGTAATATATTTCTCGCCCTGTCTGTGCTTGATGTAACAGTTCGCATTCTGTGAGTATCTGTATATGCTTTGATATCGCCTGTCTGCTACTATCGAAGTGTTCAGCAATGGCATTGGGTGTCATAGCTTGTAATGCCAGCATGGTTAATATAGCCCGCCTTGTAGGGTCTGCTATTGCCTGAAATATATCTCTCCTAATTATCATTTTGTCATTACGCAATTATATGGTTGCAAATATACGTGCAATCATTTGATTGCGAAAAATATTTTTTGTAGAACGAATAAAGAGATGGAAATCTATTGATTATAAACTTTGGTATTGTTTTTCAGAGGTTATCCGAAGTGCAATGGTCGAAATGAAAGGTATTGAACTAAGCAAGTACTCAGACATGTATAGAAATGAAAAAGACCGGATAATCATTATCCGGTCTTTCAAAAAAAAATTATATTGATCAATACACGTGTTGCCCGCCGTTTATCGCATAGTTGGCGCCTGTAATAAAGCTTGCTTCTTTTGATGCGAGGAATGATACAAGATGCGCTATCTCTTCCGTACCACCAAGACGGCCTACCGGTATTTCAGCAATGATCTTATTTCGTACTTCTTCTGCTACGGCCATTACCATATCCGTCCCTATATAGCCGGGAGAGATGGTATTGACCGTGATACCTTTCTTAGCTACTTCCATAGCCAATGTTTTTGTAAAGCCGTGCATACCTGCTTTTGCAGCGGAATAATTGGCTTGACCAAACTGTCCCTTCTGTCCGTTAACGGATGATATGTTTATGATGCGGCCATACTTGCGCTCCATCATCTGGTTAATTACATTACGGCAGCAATTGAATACACTGTAAAGGTTTGTTCGCATTACGAGATCCCAATTTTCAGGTGTCATTTTACGAAACTGTCCATCGCGTGTTATTCCCGCATTATTCACGAGTACATCGATAGGACCATGTTCTGCCTCAATTTTTTGTATCATTCCGGCCACAGCATCATAATCACTCACATCGCATTGATACATGTCCATTTCGTATCCTGCCTCTTTCATCTTCACCTTCCATTTTGCTGCCTTTTCTTCGCTGTTATAATTGGCAATTACATGAAAGCCGTCATCTGCAAGTCTTTTACACATATCTGTGCCAAGGCCACCTGTGCTACCTGTTACTAATGCAATGTATTTTCTGTTTGTATCCATAAGGCCGTCGTTTTGATGCTCTTCCTAAAGTAGAAAATATTTCTAACAACAATTATTATATTTTGATAACAATCGGAATGCTGTGGCATGACTTTTAATTGTCCATAATGAACAGATAACTCATATAAAAACAGCGAAAATGAAAAAACTACAATTATTCTCTGTATTGGCGCTCATAACGATGCTGAGCAGTTGCCAGGCAATAGAAGGAATATTTAAAGCAGGGGTATGGACAGGCATAATATTAGTAGTACTGGTAGTAGCCGTGATCATATTCATCATAGCGAAGGTGACAGGTGGTAGTAAATAAGTGTTGTAACAATCATTATTATAAAAAAACGGATCAACCATGACAAAGTTTTTATGTGGAGCATTATTAGGTGTAGCGGCAGGACTGCTACTAGCTCCGGAGAAAGGGGAAGACTTACGCAATGACATTGCAGACAGTGCAGAAAAGTGGAAAAAGAAATTTGACAAGCTGAGAGGTAAGGCAGCAGCGCAACTCGAAGATGTAAAGGCTTTACTTGAAAATGAAGTGGAAGGCCTAAATGAAGATGTGCGTCGCCGTATACTTACTATACTTGACGAAGGTATAGAAGGTGCGCAAAACCTGAAGATGAACATATCATCAGACTTACGCTAAAATTATTCTCCCAAATGCTGATGTGTTGCAATATGCTGCACATCAGTATTTTTATGCTTTTATCTACCGATTAATACAATATGTTATTGTTGTATTAATACGGTGTTGATATCTAATTTCTTAAGTACATGTAGGCGGAATTTCAGGTTTAAAACTTTATCTTCGTCTAAATTCCATGACATGTCTTTAATTGTAGCTAAGAAACCAATTGTAAAATTTGCTCCTAAAGGAACACCCAGTTTCTATGATACAGCCAAAGCAAGGGTCAATGATTATTTTACTGAAAATAACATTACACAATATTACAATTCAAAGATGGTTATAAAGACCATTGTAATGTTATCGCTTTACTTTGTCCCATATATTTTCATCGTTACAGGTTTAACAGCCTCATCTATATGGATATTTTATGGCATGTATTTTCTAATGGGAATGGGTATTGTGGGTATTGGAACTTCTGTTATGCACGATTCCAATCACGGTTCATACACTCCAAATAAGACTACGAACAGGGCACTGGCTAGTGTGCTTAATGTGCTGGGCGGTTATTCGCTTAACTGGAGAATACAACACAATGTCCTTCATCACACATATACTAATATTGTTGGCTTGGATGAAGACATTGATGCAGGTGATTTTCTGCGTATGTCGCCCGTTAAGCCTTTAAAGCCATATCATAAATACCAGTACTTATATGCATGGCCGTTGTACTGCATCATGAATATCTACTGGATCATAGCCAAGGATTACAGATTGTTGGTGCGTTATCATAAGAACGACCTGCTGCAGAAGGAAAAAACAACACTACGTAAGAGCGTTATAGAGTTGTCAATGCTCAAAGTGCTTTATATAGGTTATATGATCGTGTTGCCTATTTTATTCTCAGGTTATGCATGGTATCAGGTAGTACTGGGTATGGTCATTATGCATATTATAGCTGGTTTTTCGTTAGCATGTATCTTTCAGCCGGCACACGTTGTAGAAACTTCTGAATTTCCTGCACCTGATGAAGATCGTAAAATGGAAAATAATTGGGCAGTGCATCAATTGCTGAATACAGCGAATTTTGCACCAAACAATAAAATCATATCCTGGTACATAGGGGGGCTTAACTACCAGATAGAGCATCACTTGTTTCCACATATATGCCATGTGCATTACCCGCAGATATCAAAGATCGTAAAGAGCGTCGCTGATGAATACAAGATACCTTACCAGGTAATGCCAACATTTAGGAATGCACTTTTAGAGCATGGCAAAATGCTTAAAAGGCTAGGAAGGGAATAATTCCTGGTCCGTCTGCTTCTATTTATTGAACAGTATTTTAAAGTAGAAAGAAGGTTTTCTTAGTTGATCTCTCAGGTCCATATCTGTGAACATACAACTTATCGTATTTTTTAGCTCCTGGCTTTTGTGCGCTTTATTTACTACGAAATTGAATAACCATGGATATTTGCATAATCGCTGTAATACAGCGCTTATTTTTAGTTCGTCTCCAAGCCTTTTATACAGCACATCATCATAAGTAGTTTTTAGAAAGATAGCTGAATAATTGTTTTGCTCTATGGACTGTTGTATAGCCATTGCAGCCAGCATACCGCTATATAGGGCATTACCTATACCTTCTCCGCTAAACGGGTCTATTAATGCTGCTGCATCGCCGGTAAGCATAAAATTATCGCCGGATAGTGGTTGGCGCCCCATGGCAAGTGGCAATCCCCAACCTAGTATCTTATCTTTTAGTTTAGCGTTTGCGAAACGGGGTGCTATCTGCGGATTGTTCTTTATCGCATTCAGCATTTGCTCGCGCAGGTTTATCTTTTTCTTTCTTACCGTTTCAGATAATATACCTACGCCTACATTTGCCATACCATTAGGCAAAGGAAATACCCACAAATAACCCGGTAATACTTCCGGTAGAAAATGCAGCTCAATGAAGTTCTCATTGTGCATACCCGTAACACCCTCATAGTATGCCCTGAGGCCGACTGCATAAGTTTTTGGCGCTGTATTATCACTAAGGAATTTTTTACGGACGATACTTTTATCACCATCTGCACCAATAATTACAGGGCTTATAAATTCGTACTCCTGGCCGCTATGCTGCATTTTTACATGCACTTTACCATCTATGGTCTCGATACTTTGCACCTTCGTATTCTGATAAATGGTGCAGTATGGTGACTCCATTTTCCGGAACAAAAAATCATCGAGTGTGAGCCGGGGAACCGTGAATCCGGGGGCTTTTGTTTCTTTTGTGCGGGTAGGCGAGAAGGGTATATCTAAAGATTTGCCGTTTGGCGCTACGAACTTTATACCCCATGAAGGGAGGAAGCCATTCTCATTGGCTTGTATCTCCTTTAGCCATTCAGGGTTTGCTCTGTTTATTACCAAAGCTGTTTTACCACTGCAGGCATCTCCGCATATTTTATCGCGCGGAAACTGCTCCTTTTCTAACACAATGTGATTAATGCCAAACTTAGATAAGAAAAAGGACGCGCCCGCACCTGCGGGGCCTGCACCTATGATAATAACAGGCGTTTCTATAGTTTGATGGCTCATTGTAACAGTTGGTATATTGCTTAAAAAACAATGCCCCTTTTGCAAGAGGCACTGTATATGTTGTATATCTGTAAATTACTTTTTCATGTACATCACTTCCTTTATCAATGCAACGGTACGCGGTACATCGGGCAGGTAAGCAGCCACCAGATTTGGTGCGTAGTGCATGTTTGAATCAGCAGAGCATATACGGCGTATAGGCGCATCGAGATAATCGAAAGCTTCTTTTTGTATTCGGTAAGTTATCTCTGATGATACACTGCCGAAAGGCCACTGCTCTTCTACTATTACTAACCTGTTGGTTTTCTTTACTGACTCCACAATTGTTTGCCAGTCGAGCGGGCGTATGGTACGTAGGTCTATCACCTCTGCGCTGATGTTTTCTTTCGCAAGTTCATCTGCTGCACCCATAGCTACACGCATCATCTTGTTATAAGAAACGATGGTTACATCTGTTCCCTGGCGTTTTACAGCGGCCTTGCCTATTTCTACTAAATATTCTTCTTCAGGTACTTCTCCGGTATCGCCATAATGCGATTCGCTTTCCATGAATACGATAGGGTCTTCATCGCGTATAGCCGCTTTCAGCAAACCTTTAGCATCATAAGGATCTATAGTAGAAATAACTTTAAGGCCCGGTACATTTGCATACCAGTTCTCAAAAGCCTGTGAGTGCTGTGCGCCAAGCTGGCCTGCAGAACCGTTAGGCCCACGAAATACGATAGGGCATGTGAACTGGCCGGCGGACATTGATACGACCTTTGCAGCATGATTCACTATCTGGTCTATTGCCAGTTCTGCGAAGTTCCACGTCATAAATTCAATGATGGGGCGTGTATTGTTCATAGCGGCGCCTACACCTATTGCTGCGAAACCAAGCTCTGTGATAGGCGTATCAATAACGCGTTTTGCAGTAAACTCATCGAGCATGCCCTGGCTTACTTTGTAGGCTCCGTTGTATTGCGCTACTTCTTCGCCCATCAGGAATACGCTTTTATCCCTGCGCATTTCTTCTTCCATTGCTTCTCTTAATGCCTGGCGTAATGGTATGGTACGCATAATAGTTATATCTTTTTAATTTATTGAAATGTGATGTAGCGGAATATACTTTCCGGCTGCCAAAGATAATAAGAACGGGCTTAATTTGTGCCGGGGTGAAAGGTAACCGTGCTGCTTGACCCGTTTTCCGCGAATTTTAGTTTTAAGACCGTATCAGATAAGGCTAATACTTCCATCTTTACCTTATCGCCACCGGGTTGCTTAGGGCTAAGTTCATCTAATACCAGTGAGCCATCGGTATCAAAATACCACTTGCTGGAATCGACATTGCCACTGAAAGTAAGAATAACGACACTATCCTTCCTGAAGTTAAATATTGTATTTTTTACCGCGCTCATTTGCATTTCTTTTGCACTATCCAGTTGCTGTTGCATTACGTGGCGGAGGCTATCCATATTAGTAACACCATAAAGTGCCATATTACTAGCGTCATCATGGCCTTTACCTACTGTATCAAGGTACATCTGGCTTTCTGTAAAAAAACTATCCATTTGCGGATTTTCAAGCTTTACACCATGCCATGTTTTTACAAGCATTTCTTTTTTATCATGCTTGCAGGAAAACAATATTCCTGATAATAATAACAGGTATGCGATCTTTTTCATTTAAGTCGTTTTATTTAATTATAGTACGAAAGTCGTGTTTTCCTTCATTTGTCTCAAACATATTTTCCAAAGTGCCGAAATTATCTTTATCGACAACGTGGGCATAAATTCGTTTGCAAAATAAATATCTGTCAGACTCTATATAAAGGGTTTGTAAAAGCTCTTTCACCTGTTCCGTTGAATAGCATTTGTTTAATTTACCCATGAGGAATAATACACGGGTTTCATCGTTTGTGCTCAGCGTACTATGGAAGATAGCATCAAAATCTTCCTTGCTCATAGCTTCACTACATTTCAAATGAGGATCCTTAATAGGTTTTACAGACTTTATTATTGTATCTGTATTTTTTATTATTGTATCGGATGACTGGGCTGTAGCTGCTACATCTTTGGCAATAGGGCTGTCATTCACCAGTGCAGTAGTGATTGGTTGTATCACACGGCTATTGTTAAGCTGCATACTATCTATAAAATGGGGTTTATAGTTTGTTTCTGCAGTTACCTTGGTTGTGGTATCGACAAAAGCAGGTTTCGGAGTGTCGCTATTTGTAACAGTTACGGCATCAATTTTTACAACAGCTGCGGCATCCGTTCTCATAACAGGCGCTATGTCTGTTTTTGCAGTGGCAACGGTAGTAACCGGTGTACCGGGTAGATGATCTTCTGTTATGGTATCGAAAGCTGGTATATAGAATTTTTGTTGCAGGTCGTACAAAGCAAAATTGTCATTTTCCTTTGCTAATAAAAATCCCCTGTAACCGTTTTCCGGCACTAATACGGTAAATGTTTGCGGAGGATAAACGTTTTGCTGGAAAAGCACCTGGAATGTAATGGTACCCGGTAATAGCTGCGAAATGATGCAATAGTTCTTCCCGTAACGGGGAAGCATCTCATCCTGCATTTTCACATAAAAAGGGGTGCTTTTATCTCCCTGTATGTAAACGTAAGAAAATTGCCCCCACGACCGCACGGATGACAGTACAAGACAAAGAATTATTACAAAGTATCTTAGTGTTTTCTTTAATTGCATTTGTTGTGATAAGCTGGTAATTTCTGATCCATCAGCACTATTCATTATTATTCCATTTCTATAAGTATTGCGCCTTTTTCAACAGCCGTGCGCTCTGTGCATTTTATGCTTTTTACTGTGGCAGTACCTGCCGCTTTCAGGATATTCTCCATCTTCATAGCCTCCAGTATTATGAGCCCGTCTCCTTTATTTACTTGTTGTCCCGGTTCCACAAGTATTTTCAGTATCATTCCCGGCATTGGGGCTTTTACAGGCTCCGCTTTTTGCATTGCCTTCAGATCCAGGCCCATACTACTCAATAACTGGTCTATAGGCTCTTTTATAGCTACTTTATATACCTGCCCGTTTATGCGCAGCGAGAGCTCTTTATTTTTGGTATCTACCTTTTCAACAAGAGCCGTATAGCTTTTGTCATTGTATAGAATACTTATGAGTCCGTTAGGCTGCCATTGGGCATCCCATGCGGCAGTTACATCATTAATGACCCATTGTTCATCTTCATGACCTACAGAAAATGCATTACGGTCATTTATCTTTATTTGCAGCATACGGTACCCGGCATGTTTTGAAGCGCAAAAATAATCATTTGCAAATGCTAAACGCATTTATTGCATGCTAAATATGGCTATTTGGTAAAAGTTATCCCGCTATCGGGGTGAAACTAATCTTAAACATAAATATTACTTTTGACACCACATATTTAATCTATGAGATTTTTCACTTTTTTAGCGGCATCTATACTATGTGTATCAGGCGCTTATGCGGGTAGTAAAGATACTGCTGCACAGCATATAACATTAGATACGCTTACAGTGACTGCAAAAGCAGGCCCTGATGCTTACAGGGCCTCTGCAACACACGTATGGGACTTTAAAAACACCCGTATAGCATTATCTTTTAACTGGAAAGAAAAAACCGCAGACGCTAAAGAGTGGATAAAAATGCGCCCTTTCTTTTATCCAACCGATACTATAGTACTTGATGCGAAGGGTATGCGGATAGACAGCGTGGAGCTGGTAACAAAGAAAGGTAATGCACACCTTAATTATACTTACGAAAATAATCAAATAACGATCCGGTTCGGGCATTTATATCAGTCATCAGACACGGTAGAGCTCTATCTGAAATACAAGGCCATGCCTTATGCTTCTGCAACAGGTGGCAGCGCTGCTATTAGCGATGATAGGGGCTTATACTTTATTAATACAGATTATGCCGTGCCACATAAGCCTGCCCAGATATGGACGCAGGGTGAAACAGAATCAAACTCGCATTGGCTGATATGTGTTGATAAGCCAAACACACGCTTTACCACACAGGTGGAGCTTACGATACCAGATAGTTTTCAGACGCTGAGTAATGGAGCTATGATAAAATCGATAAAGGGCAAGGATGGTATGCGCACGGATATATGGAGGATGGATATGCCCATACAGGCGTATGCTACTATGTTCGCCATAGGTAAGTATAGCATCATCAAGGATCATTGGAAGAATAAGGAAGTGAACTACTATGTAGAACCGGAGTATGCACCTTATGCAAGAAAGATGTTCAATAATACACCAGAGATGATTGAATATTTCTCAAAACGTACCGGTGTAACTTACCCATGGAATAAGTATGATCAGGTAGTCGTTCGCGATTATGTTTCCGGTGCTATGGAAAATACTACTGCTTCCCTGTTTGGTGAGTTTATGAACGAGGATGCAAGGGAAATAGCCGATCACGACTTTGAAGATGTGGTATCTCATGAATTGTTTCACATGTGGTTTGGTGATTATGTTACTTGCGAATCATGGTCGAACCTTACAGTGAATGAATCTTTTGCGAACTATGGCGAGCAACTGTGGCGTGCGCATAAGTATGGCAAGTATGCAGGCGATCATCTTGCATATACCGACCTGTTGACATATATCTACTCTGTACAAGGCAATGATCCCCAACTGGTACGTTTTAACTACGCTGACAGAGAAGATATGTTTGATCGCGTATCGTATGAAAAGGGTGGTGCTATATTGCGCTACCTGAATAACCTGATGGGTGATGAGGCTTTTGATAAGTCAATGAACATATACCTGACAAAGAATGCCCTGCACCAGGGAGAAGCCCACAACTGGAGACTGGCAATAGAAGAGGCAACAGGACAGGACTGGAATTGGTTCTTTAATGAGTATTATTACCATGCAGGCCATCCTGTAATAAAGGTCATTTATAATTATAATGATTCATTGCAGAAATTGGTAGTTGCGGTTAACCAGACACAAAGCGATAGTGCATTTAACTACGAACTTCCTTTGAAGACTGCGGTAATATACGGTAATGATAAAACAGTTATTAACTGGAACATCACTAAGCGCAAGGATACATTTACATACGCCTATAAAAATGGCGTAAAACCTGTAATAGTACCGGACTATACACACGTATTGGTAGGCGAGTTAAAGGACACAAAAAAGCCGGCGCAATGGTTAGAGCAGTATAAGCATACTGACGACTACATAAGCAAACGTATGGCCATAGCAGCTGCTATACGTCTGATGTCTGACAGCAATTCACAAGCTATTATAGATATGGGTCTGAATGACAAGAACTCCATACTTAGACAGGTATCAGTAGAGCAATTGAAAAGCCAGCAGAGTGATAAATATCGCAAAAGATGGCAGCCACGTATAGAAGGAATGGCTTCTTTCGATAGCAGCGCACTGGTACGTGCTGCGGCTTTTGGGGTATTGGGTGAATGGAAGGTTAATGCTGCAAAACCTGCTATGTTACATGCGCTGTACGATAGCTCATATTCAGTATCGGGCGCGGCGCTTACCGCGATAGCTAATATGAATACAGATACAGCATATGTATATGCCAAGCAACTGTTAAGCACCCACCCAAGATCATCGCTGCAAGATGCTATATGGACATCTATAGGTAAGAAAGGTAACGATGAGGACGTAACTATCTATGAAAATAAGGTTCCTTATGTATATGGTTCTGACAAGTTCCAGTTTGCTATAAGCCTTAGCGCATACCTGAAGAATGTAAAAAGTGAGGAGTCTTTTAAAAGAGGTGTAGCAGTATATGCAACACTCATAACTACGGAGAATATTAAGAGTTACCGCAGCCCGTTAGGTTCATTTATGTTTGGCGTTGCCGGTGAATACAAGGACGATGCTAAATCAACGGACAAAGATGTGGCCGCAAAGGCACAGAAGCGTATGGATATAGTAAAGCCGGAATTAATGAAGATAATTGTTGGTGAGACCGACCCCGAAACAGCTACGGAATTTAAGAAATTGTATAAGGATAATTACGGCGAGGAAAAGAAATAAATATTATCTGATAGAGAATAGCATCCTTCGGGGTGCTATTTTTTTTGTAAAAAAAGTCCGTGTAATTCTATCACCCGGGGAATAATAGCGGTAGCCTCGTCATTCATTATAACATAGTCGCACAGCTTCATTTTTTCTTCCTGATCCATCTGCTTCGCAATACGCGCTTTGACCTCAGCCTCCGATAAGGAAGTACGCTGTATAGTGCGGCTGATGCGAAGTGATAATGGCGCCGATACGCCGATCATTACATCCATATCTTTATTGCTGCCACTTTCGAAAAATATAGCGGCCTCTTTTATTACATATGGTGCCCGCTGCATACTGAACCAGTTGTGTGCATAACTGATAGTGGCAGGGTGGACGAGGGCATTTAACTGCTGTAACTTACCAGCATCGTTAAATACTAATGCAGATACGTTAACCCTGTCGAGCTTGCCTTGTTTGTAGATGTCTTTACCAAAGAGCAAAGATATATTGCTGATGAGATGTGCATCATTTTCCATTAGGTATCGCGCAGCATCGTCGGCATTAAATACAGGTATGCCAAGTGTCTGAAACACTTGGCATACAACTGATTTTCCTGAGCCGATGCCGCCTGTAATACCTACTTTAAGCATAGCTGAATGTTTTTATTTTACAGTAGCCGTAGTAGGCGCGGTAATACCTGCTGCTACGTCTGCTTTCTTGCGGTAAGCCGCTGTCATTTCCATAGATACTGCTGAACGCTCAATGGTCATGAAAGTGCCCCTGCTAATTTCTATCTGCAAAGTGCCATCTTCATTAACGCGATTGATGCGGCCATGGATACCTGCAGTTGTTATTACCTGCTCTCCTGAACCCATACTTTCTGCGAACTTCTTTTGTTCCTTTGCTTTTTTAGCTTGCGGGCGTATCATGAAGAAGTACATTACAACGAACATACCTACCATTAATATCACCGGCATACCTATGCCACCCGGCTGTGCCGCGGGTGCAGCCTGTAATAATACTGTTTCGAAATTTGCTTGCATTGTTGATTTGTTATGATTAGAAAATAATTACTTTTTATCGATGCTCATATCTGCCTTGATATACAGCATGTGAATACTATTTAGTGTATTAGTACGTATGGTGACTGATTTTTCCTGATGTCCGAATTTTCCTGTTGAATTAAATGTCACTTTAATGTCCATTGTTTTACCTGGATCGATAGGATCGTGAGGATAATCAGGTACCGTGCAACCACATGAGCCGGCAGCACCGGTAATAATTAGCGGACTTTTACCATTGTTTGTAAAAGTAAAATCATGTTCTACCGTTTCCCCCTCTTTTACCACACCAAAATTGTATACCGTATCCTTAAAATCCATTGTTGGCTTCTCTGCAAGCGCTTTGTTATCTACCCCATTGGCGGTAGCCGGATTATTGACAAGATTTGCCGGTAACCCATTGCTTGTTGTAGCCGGCTTAGGCGCATTATTACATGCAGCCAAGGATATTAGTGATATAATAAGTAGATAGCGTTTCATATAATTTACAAAGTTATGACTTCCTTATTTACCTGTACGTTCCTGCTTTTCTATCTTGTTTTCCTTAGTAAGGTCTTTTAATATATTGTCGAGTACGCCATTTACAAATTGCCCGCTCTGAGGGGTGCTATATTGCTTGGCTATCTCTATATATTCATTGATCGTCACCTTAGTAGGTATGGTAGGGAAGTAAAGCAGCTCGCACACACCCATTCTTAAAAGTAAGAGGTCTATCAGGGCAACACGCTCCGTATCCCAGTTCTTTAATTTAGGCTCAATCAGCGACATGCAATATTCTTCCTTATCTATTACTGTTTCCAGCAATTCAAATGCATATTCTCTTTTCTCGGTTGACAATAGGGTAGAGAAACTGATCTTAGCACCTCCTTTAAAGAAATTCTGCATCAGCATTACGATCATATCCTTATCGTCTTCCCAGCCCGGCAACACGTCGTCAAAATGCTCCTGTACCTCTTCATTGCCAAGTATATGATGTTCCCAGGTATAATTTATTATTTCTTTTTCCTTTTTCGCATCCCGCTGGTTAGTACCGATATAGGTAGCGTATTCAGGAGTCTTCGTAAGCTGCTGATATGCTTTCTTTACCCACTCATCGCTAATGAACCGGTCTAACTTGGAGTTTTTCACCCTTTCATTAAAAGAAGTATTGGTGAGTGTATGAGACACAAATTCGTTTGTTGTTATCTGCGTATCAACATTCAGATCTTCCTGTGATGGCAGATACTTGGAAGCGCGCTTAGCCGCATCAGTTTCTGCATACTGTGCTACACGTAGTGTATAAAGTACAGAAACGGTAAAAAGATCGAGTGTATGGCTAAGCTTGTCGGTAAGGATTTTAGACGCCGTATCTTTAAACACCTCGCCGTTATCAAGCGCAGCAAGCGTATAAAGCGTTTGCATTACCTTGACACGTATATTTCTGCGGCTAATCATATATAAAGACCCTTGTTTTGAGGCGCAAAGGTAAGGATTAAACCTTTAAAATGGTATCAAACTTCTGTTTTTACGACTATCTTTGGTAGCTTAATCTCTTATGATACACACTCCGATGACAAAATATATCTGTACCGCATTATTTGCGGCCATAACGCTTACGGCCTGTCAGAATACCACCACCAAGACAACCACTGATAATATGAAAACAGTTGCTGATACAACCGTTGTAAAAGACGTGCATACACTGTCTAACGCAGATAGTATAGAAATGAAACATCTTTCACTGGATATCAATGTAGACCTTGATAAAAAATTTATCAGCGGCTGTGCTACATGGACCATCAATAATAAAAGCAAGGCCAAAGAACTAACACTTGACACGTATGATCTATCGATAGACAGTGTGTTTGTCGATGGCAAGAAGGGTACCCACATACTTGACAGCCAGGTGCAGTATCTGGGCAGTGCGCTACATATCCCTATCAGCGAGAGCACAACCAACGTGATGGTATGCTATCGTACAGGTAAGAATGCAAGGGCATTACAATGGTTAGACCCGCAACAAACAGGTACTAAAAAACATCCATTCCTCTATACACAGTCTGAATCGATATACGCGCGCTCCTGGATACCATGCGCCGATGGCCCCGGAATACGCTATACTTATGATGCACGCGTTACGGTGCCCAAAGGCCTGATGGCGTTAATGAGCGCGGAGAACCCACAACAACTAAGCGACAGTGGTGTTTACCATTTTAAGATGGACTTACCTGTACCGGCCTACTTAATGGCACTGGCTGTGGGCGACATACAATTCAAAAGTATTGATGAGCGTACGGGGGTATATGCAGAGCCAGATATGATAACGAAGGCCCGTTATGAATTTGACGATATTGGGAAAATGGTATCTACTGCTGAAAAATTATACGGTCCTTATCGCTGGGGAAGATATGATGTGCTGGTGTTACCTCCCGGCTTCCCGATAGGTGGTATGGAAAATCCGCGCCTTACGTTCTGCACGCCTACGGTAATAGCCGGCGACCGCTCGTTGGTAAGCCTTATAGCACATGAACTGGCACATAGCTGGAGCGGCAATCTTGTTACAAACGCTACGTGGGACGATTTTTGGATGAATGAAGGCTTTACGGATTATTTTGAGCGACGTATTATGGAGCAAACGGCCGGCAAGAGCTATAGCGATATGTTATGGGAACTTGGCTACCAGGATCTCGTGGCAGAGGTAAAGGGTTTGGGTGATACCAGCAAGGATACATGGCTGAAACTTGACCTGAAGGGACGCGACCCGGATGCCGGCCTTACGGATATACCTTATGAAAAAGGTTCACATTTTTTAAGATTAATAGAGCTTACTGTGGGTAGGGAGAGATTTGACGCGTTTCTGAATAAATATTTTAATGAGCATGCCTTTAAAACCATAACTACTGAGCAGTTTTTGAAGTACATGGATGAAAATCTTTTTAAAGGCGATACCGCGACAGAAAATAAGATCAATATAAAAGCGTGGGTATACGGTTCGGGTATACCGGCTAATTGCCCACGTGCGGATCAGGAGCGATTTAAAAAAGTTGATACAGAACGCGAGCACTTTTTACATGGTACACCAGCTGAGCAATTAACCACAAAAGAATGGACAACACATGAGTGGCTGCAGTTTCTCCGTAAGATGCCTAGCCCGATGACATTGGATAATATGAAACAACTAGACAAAGCTTTTCATTTTACTAATACAGGTAATAGTGAAATAGCGTTCCAATGGTTTGACATATCTATAACCGCTGATTACAAGACAGCATATCCCGCTATGGAGCAATTCTTAAGCAGGGTAGGAAGAAGAAAATTCATCGAGCCACTCTATACAGCTATGATGAAGACAGGCAAGAAAGAAATGGCAGAGCGCCTGTATAAAAAATATAAGATGAACTATCATCCATTAGCGCAGGAAAGCCTAGATCTGATAGTGAAATAATTGATAAAATAACAAGCATACACAATGAGCAAATTCCCTTCGGATATAGAGATATCAAGGAGTACAAAATTAAAACCTATTGCAGAGATAGCACAAAGGCAGGGCATAAACGTCGATGATATTATCCCATACGGCAGAACAAAGGCTAAGGTACCACTCAATTATCTTGATGAGCAAAAGATAAAGGAAAGCAGCCTGATACTAGTTACTGCGGTAACACCTAATAAAGCCGGTGTGGGTAAAACCGTTACAAGTGTGGCATTATCACTCGGACTTAACTTTATAGGCAAGAGAGCCGCGGTTGCACTGCGGGAGCCTAGTCTCGGCCCATGTTTCGGTATGAAGGGTGGAGCAGCAGGCGGTGGCTATTCGCAGGTATTACCTATGGAAGAGATAAACCTGCATTTTACGGGCGACTTCCATGCCATTACTTGTGCCAATAACATGATATCGGCACTACTCGATAATTATCAATACCAGAACAGACATACCGATAAAGCACTGGAAAAGATAGTATGGAAACGCGTGCTTGATGTAAACGACCGTTCGCTAAGAAATATAGTTACCGGCCTTGGCGGTACTGCAAATGGCGTACCCGGGGAAACAGGCTTTGACATAACACCTGCTTCAGAGATAATGGCGCTCTTTTGTCTGGCCACGGACATCGATGATTTGCAAAGCCGGATAGAGCGAATAGTGCTTGGTTTTACAAGAGATAAGAGGCCATTTACAGTAAAAGAACTTGGTATAGCAGAAGCAATAACTATATTACTCAAGGACGCCTTGTTGCCTAACCTTGTGCAGACAACGGAGAATACACCCGCATTCGTGCATGGTGGGCCATTCGCTAATATAGCGCATGGATGCAACTCTGCACTGGCTACAAAAATGGCATTGAGCTGTAATGATTACGTGGTCACAGAAGCGGGCTTTGGCAGTGATCTGGGAGCGGAAAAATTTCTTAATATCAAGTGCCGCTACACGGGCTTGAGGCCAAAGGCGACGGTTATAGTTGTCACATCAGGTGCATTAAAACTACACGGCGGCGTAAAAGATTCAGACATAGCACAACCAAACCTTGAAGCGCTGATAGCAGGTATACCTAATCTGCAGCGCCATGTGCAGAATATGAAAGGGTTCGGGCAAAGCGTTATAGTGACGTTCAATCAGTTTCATTACGATACTGCGGAAGAGATAGCCTATCTTACTGAATGGTGTGAAAAGGAAGGTGTGGCTTTTGCCTTAAATAATGGATTTACAAATGGTGGGGCAGGTGCCGCACAACTGGCGCAGAAAGTGGTTGATGTGATAGAAAACAACCCGTCGAAAGATATCATATTCACGTACGATCTGGAGGATCCTATCCGGACTAAAATAGAAAAGATAGTAAAGAAGATATACCGTGGCGATGATATCACTTATACTGCAATTGCAAGCACGAAACTAAAGCAATACGAGGCGCTGGGCTGGGGTAATCTGCCTGTGTGCATTGCCAAGACACAGTATTCTTTTACAGACGATATACGGAAAGTGAATGCGCCTGAAAATTTTACCATCCACATCCGCGATCTTATTATTAGCGCAGGAGCAGGCTTTATTGTAGCTGTAGCCGGGGATATTATGCGTATGCCGGGACTGCCGGAAGACCCACAGGCAAACAGGATAAAGTTGGTGAATGGGGAAATAGAGGGTTTAAGCTAATTCGTAAGAAGTTTTCATAGTGATAGGTTTATAGGGGCTGATCTGTTCTCAGATCGGCTTTTATTTTTTGTAATAGATGTTGTTGATTTAGCAATGTTTTCAAACAAAAACCACTAAACGAGATCATAGTCGTGTCATTCTTTATGCGGACCCATTAAAGCGCTATACGCTCATGGCTTATTTCAATTGAAAGTTAATATAGCTCAAATAATTCTCTGATTTTCAGCACATACCCAACCGCTTTATAGTATGGACTGTCTTAAATGACAAACCACATTTATGAAGCGTTCTTTACTTTTGCTATTACTTTTTATCATTGGCACTATTGCCTACGGACAAACATCAATATCCGGTTCTACGATATCAGGGCACTGGAATCTATCCGGCTCACCTTACATCGTTCATAATGACCTATATATTCCGGCTGGCGATTCGTTAATAATTGACGCTGGGGTTGACGTTCAGTTTGCAGGACTATATAGGCTCGATGTAGCAGGAGTATTATATGCCAACGGTACTGAAAGCGCTCCTATTTTGTTTCATGCACAAGATACTACAGGCTGGCATATCGACACATCACCCGCGGGTGGCTGGGTAGGACTTTATTTTCAATCTTTCAGTGATACAGGATCACTGCTGCAATATTGCAATATCAGTGATTGTAAGTATGGTAGTGATACGGCATACGCTACCGGTAGTGGTACTATAACCGCATATAAACAAGTGGCCTTTAAGAACTGTGATATCTTTCACAACCAGGGCACAGCACCGCTGTGTGCAGGAACCCTGCTGTCATTTGCCATCTATTATTCTTACGTAACAATAGAGCATTGTAAGATACACGATAATGTATCTACATATAGTACCATGTTTTTTAGTAACGGTGGCGGAATGTCCGTCTACTTAGCGAATAACGAAGTATATAACAATACCGCTAACCTGCCAATATGGATGCTGAATGTATCTGTGGATATCGAGAATAATAACCTGCATGATAATCATTGTCTTATAAGCGGTGGTACATTAAATCTTGAGGATAGCTGTACCGGAATTATAAAAGGTAATAAAATACATCACAATACCGCGGAAACCGAAGCTGCATTGCGGTGCATTTCATCTGTACTGGACATCAACAGCAACCTTATATGTAACAATAAGAGCTCGGCAGCAACTTGTGGCTTAGTAGATGGTGGTGGCGCTATACAATTATCGGGTAATGGTACAGGGCCGGTTGGTAATTATCTGGTACGTAATAATGTAATAGCTAATAACCATACCGATTTTAATGGCGGGGCCTTTTGTATTATCTATACCAATGTGGATATTATGAACAATACCATTGTAAATAACAGTGCAGGTACCGGTGGTGGCATACACATAATGGACAATTCAGAAACTGTAAATATAAAGAATAACATACTGTATGGTAATGTTATGAATACAGGAGTGGGGTTGGTATCGCCAAGTGTATACATGTTTGATGGTTATCAGTTAAGTTTTGAAAATAACTGGACACAGCATTGCTTTGCACAAGAGGTAGGTAGTGTTACTACATATACTTTGTTAGGCGATACTGTTAGCAATTTGGCAGGCTTAGATGCTATGCTTGCTGTGCCAACAACAACATCAGATTATACAGAGGATGCTACTACGGCAGACTTTAGTTTACAGGCATCATCCCCTTGCATTGACGCCGGTGATACTACCGGTGCGTTTCCATACGCTTACGATTATGCGGGTAATCCAAGAATAACGGGTAGCAGAATAGATATAGGGGCTTATGAAAGCCTTACAGCAACTACCAGCGTAGCACAACATTCGGCAGCGCACGACTTAGCGATATTCCCCAATCCTGCACACGAAGCGTTAAATGTTTCGTTACCAGAAGCAACCGGTGTTATTGAAATAACAAACTCGGTAGGCGCTATTGTAATTTCACAGATCGTAATACACAAATTATCGTCTGTTAATGTGCAACTATTACCCGCAGGTGTATATTTTATGAAGTGGGTGGATGCGAAAAATAATATAACGACCAGTAAATTTATCAAGGAATAGTAAAAACTAAGAACGCCTTGCATTTGCAAGGCGTTCTTAGTTTTTACATATTTATCAGTTCACCGATCTTAGCGGCTACTTTGTCGGCATTAGGCAGCATTGCCGCCTCTAATATCATATTCATTGGGACTGCAGGCAGATCGAGCGCGCCAATTGTCTGCACGGGTGCATCGAGGTAGCGGAAACAATTTTGCGCTATCCTTCCTGCAAGCGCTTCGCAAAACGAATTACGCAGCTGCTCCTCAGTAAGTACTATACACTTACCATGTTTTTTTACCGTATCGTAGATAAGCTTTTCATCAAGCGGATATATGGTACGTATATCTATTACCTCTACAAGGCCGGGGTATTGTTTTGCAGCATTCTTAGCCCAATACACACCCATGCCGTAAGTGATGATACAGATGGACTCCCCATTATCTATAGCTGCGGCATCTGCCTCTAATGCCACTGCGCCCTTGCCGAACGGCAATACATAGTCGCGGTCGGGCTCTATCATCTTTGCTTCTTCAGTACCCGGCACTTTGCTCCAGTAGAGGCCTTTATGTTCCAGCATCACTACAGGGTTGCCATCCAGAAAAGCAGCCTTTATCAATCCTTTTATATCGGCAGCGTTACTAGGGTAGGCTATCTTAATACCTTTAATGGTAGCCAGTGTGCTCTCCACACTCCCACTGTGATAAGGGCCACCGCCGCCATAAGCACCTATTGGTACACGAATGATAGTGGATATTGGGAACTTGCCACAGCTCAGGTAGCAGGATTTACTTATTTCCGTTACTAGCTGGTTAAGCCCCGGGTATATATAATCAGCGAATTGTACTTCTACTATAGGTTTCAGCCCAACAGCGCTCATGCCTACCGTAGAACCTATTATATAAGCCTCTTGTATGGCAGTATTAAACACGCGGTTATCGCCAAATTTATCGGCAAGTGTCGCTGCTTCACGAAACACCCCGCCAAGGCGTTTACCTACATCCTGCCCATAAAATAATGCTTCAGGATTATCTTGTAATATTTCTTCAACAGCGTGTAGCGCGGCATCTACCATCACTACTTTTTCACGCCCGGTAGGCGTGCGATTGCCTGTTTCTTCAGTAACGGGTGTAGGCACAAATACATAGTCGGCTACAGTCGCAGGGTCGGGGTCTGCTGCGGCTACAGCGGCCTCAAATTCACTTTGTATGAATGCCTTTTCTTCTTCTTCTATTTTGTCAAGATCTGATTCTTTGATCCCCTTCACTTTTAAAAGCTGTTGTTTCAGCTTAGGCCCCGGATCATCAAGACTATGTTTTGCCAAGTCTTCCGGGGTGCGGTACCATTCCTTGCGCACGCCAGATGTGTGGTGGCCAAGTAATGGCACTTTTGCGTGGACCAATATTGGTTTGCGGTGCTTGCGTACCCAATCAATGGTATACTCCATCGTGTTATATGAATCTGCAAAATCGCTGCCATTTAACCGTACACGTTCCATACCCTTAAATCCACCTGCATATTCGTAGGCGTCCATGGTCCTTGCTTCATCGCTGCTAACAGATATGCCCCAGTCATTATCCTGTACAAGGTATATGATAGGTAACTCATGCAATACTGCAAACTGAAATGCCTCACTAACTTCACCTTCGGTAACACTGCCGTCGCCAAGCGAGCATATTGTAACAGGAGGCTCGGGGTAATCAGACAATTTTTGTTCTTCGCGGTATTTTATGCCTTGGGCTACGCCTGTAGTAGGTATTACCTGCATACCTGTGGCACTGCTCTGATGTATTATTTTAGGGAAATTGTCTCTGCGTAGATTTGGGTGATTGTAATATGCCCTGCCTCCTGTGAACGGGTCATCACCCTTTGCTAGTAACTGCAGCATCATTTCGTATGGACGATGCCCCATGCCCAGCATAAGGCTCTCATCACGATAGTATGGGCTTACATAATCATATGGTTTTAAGAGAAATCCTGTAGCCAATTGTATAGCCTCGTGCCCGCGCGATGTGCTATGCACATATTTGCAGATGGGCCTGTTGGCTTCGTAAATATCTGCCATGGCCTTGGCGGTCATCATAAGGCGATACGCCTTCAGCATTAACTCTTTTGATAGCATGCGGTACTTTTCTTATTTGATAAGCAGGCGCAAAAGTAAGTAAATAGTCGTTAGCAGTGTAAATGATAGCCTGTGTGGAGCAACAAACGATAACAAATTATATAATAAGCATGCAATTTTTCCGTTATGCCTGAAATGTTTTTTCTCATATAATTTCGATAAGCCGTCAGAACGTTTATTTTTGTTTCGCTAAACAGCATACTATGCGATCATTTGATTTTAAAAAGATAAGGTTAGACCTGCTCATCATTCTTGGTTTTGCAGTTGTTTCCCTTTTATTCTGCTATCCCCAGCTACAAGGTAAAAAACTGGTGCAGGGTGATAATATACACTGGCAGTGTATGGCACATGAAGCAATGGCATATCACGACTCTACGGGTAAGGATGTACTTTGGTCGAATAGTATGTTTGGCGGTATGCCTACCTATACTACTTATGTAGGGGCTACCGTGATGAATTTTGCCGTTTATGCACAGAATGTCTTTTCCTTGTTAGGTAAGCCCGCATACTACTTTTTTATAGCTATGTTGTGTTTTTATCTACTTACACAGGTTTTAGGTATCAACAGGTGGGTAGGTGCAATTGGGGCGCTGGCGTATGCCTTCTCTTCCTATAATGCAGTTATCATCTCTGTTGGGCACGACACCAAGATGTTTACCTTAGGCTATTTGCCGGCTGCATTCGCCGGCCTGTTCCTCATTTTTAAAGAACGGCGATGGGTGGGTGCTGCGTTGCTGGCATTAAGCATCGGGCTCATTTTCGTTAATAATCACTTCCAGGTCATTTATTACATGTTTATCATGTTCTTATGTCTTGGTATTACGTTGCTTTACATAGCTATTAAGAATAAGGATATAAAAAGCTTTGTTATTTCAGCTGTGGTAGCTATCGTTGCTATCAGTGCAGGTGTGGCACCCAGTTTAGGTTCTGTGCTTACTACCAAAGAATATACGCAGCAAACGATGCGCGGCGGTGCCAGCGAACTATCCGGGCATGATAAGGGCAAGACAAGCGGTGGATTAGATAAGGATTACGCTTTTCAGTGGAGTTGTGGCCTTAATGAGACCTTTTGTATCATGATACCATATCTATATGGTGGCTCATCGAGCGAACCTGCAGAAATGGCGCCAAAAACGCTTGAGGCTGTAGGTGGCAATGCAGAAGAATTACCACTATATTGGGGTGATCAACCATTTCTTTCAGGGCCTGTGTTCTTCGGAGCGGTTATTTGCTTCCTCTTTTTATTGGGTATGATGGTGGTACGTTCTCCACATAAATGGTGGATGCTTGTAGCAAGTATTATAGGCATTGTACTGGCGTGGGGCAAAAATATGCCGGAGATAAACTACTTCCTGTTTGACCATGTACCGATGCTGAATAAATTCAGGACAGTGGAAATGGCGCTTATTATACCTGAGTTCTTATTCCCGCTGATGGCGGCATGGGGTATCAATGAAATTCTGGAACGACATAAAACTGACGCAGCAAAGCTTTGGAAAGATGTGAAGATAGCTGGTGGCATCACAGCGGGTATCTGCCTGGTATTTGCCATTGCAGGTAGCATGTTCCTTAGTTATACAGGTACAACAGATGCACAGATGCAACCTGAACTTGTTAAATTATTGCGTGAAGACAGATCATCACTCGCAAGTATTAGCGCGCTAAAAAGTGCTATTTATATCATTATCGCTGCCGGTTTATTATGGGCCTTTATCAAAGAGAAGATCAATCGGAATATACTTATAGGTGGTATCGTGGTTATTTGCATGATAGACCTCCTGCCTGTAGCACACAACTATCTAAAGGACAGAAATTTTGTTGATGCAAGCGATTATGAAGCGCAGTTTGCTCCAAGACCAGTTGATCAGCAGATAATGAAAGACCCTGATCCTTATTATCGTGTCCTTGACCTGAGCAGAAACCCATATAATGATGCAACGCAGGCATACTTCCATAAATGTGTGGGTGGCTATCATCCTGCTAAAATGGAAATATATCAGGATCTTATTGATCGCCAGTTAAGCAAAGGCTTCAATGCACAGGTATTGAATATGCTCAATACAAAATATATTATTGCAGGTGGGCAAAAGAGCGCTCCGCAGGTTATACCTAACCCCACTGCATGTGGTAACGCCTGGTTTGTAGATGAAATAAAGTGGACCAATTCAGCAGATGAAGATATGAATGGCCTTAACGCAGCCAACATAGGTGATACTGCGGCGAGGCCTGATGGTTTCCAGCCGAAGAAAACAGCGGTTGTAAGGGCTTCATTTAAAGATGCTGTTGGTAATTATGCTTTTGGTAAGGATAGCACAGCGTCTATAAAATTGGATAAATACGGGCTTGATGATATTTCGTTCAAGTCGAATAATAGCAAGGATGGCTTTGCCGTATTCTCTGACATCTATTATGCAAATGGCTGGAAGGCATTTGTAGATGGTAAAGAAACACCGATTGTAAAGGCCGACTATGTACTGCGAGCCATAAAGATACCAGCAGGTGCACACAGTATACAGTTTACTTTCCACCCAAGTAGCTTTTATACAGGGCAAAAAATAGCTTTGGCTGGTAGCATATTGCTGTTGATTGTATGCCTCTGTGGTTTTTATCCATTGTTAAAGATGAGAAAAGAAACAACACCTGTTAAGAAATGAGTGATGTAAACCCATACCCTGATTCTCTTTTCCGCAGGCGGAAGGAGATGAGTGTTGGGTTTTATCTTGCAGATATTTTGTTCAGGAAAATACTCCGGCAAAATTCAGGGGTGAGATGGCCGGTACATCATACAAGTACCATCCATTCTGCCAATAAACTAATAAGAGGAAAGATGGTATTTCCCGGTGATTCACCAGGTGTATATATCAATGCATCTAATGGCATTAAGGTGGGTGACTATACAAATATAGGGCCTAATGTAGGCTTGGTGTCGGCTAATCATAATCCTATTAATAATGAGGTACATGATAAAGAGGAGCCTATAGATATAGGCAGGTTTTGCTGGATAGGTATGGGAGCCATAATCTTGCCGGGCGTATCGCTTGGCGATTTTACAATAGTAGGCGCAGGTGCAATAGTTACAAAAAGCTTTCCGGACGGATATTGTGTTATTGCAGGCAATCCCGCCGGGGTCATAAAACAATTAAACAAGAACGAATGTGATGCTTTTGCCCAAAGCAAAAAGTAATTCTTTTTTCAGTAACTCGTTTTTCATTTTTATTATCAGGTTCTTTCCTTCATTGGCCAACCTGCTGATACTGCTCTATTATTCCAAACAATTACCGCAAACAACCTATGGCGATTACCAGCATTTCTGGATAATGCTGAATGTTATTTATCCGCTTGCGTGTTTCGGTATTCATGTCGTGATGATCACATACCCACGTGAGTATATTATTGCCTTGCTTAAAAAGGTAAGTGCGAAATACTACCTGTTTTATGCCTCCTGGGTAATTGGATTAGGGGTGGTGTATGCCTTGCTTCAGTCGCAATATCTGCATATATCATTTGTCATACCGTTTTTATTTCTTATTGCTTTTGCTATCTCCATAGTACTGGAGTCATTACTTATTGTTTTCAGAAGTTATTACGGCCTTACAATTACAAGTATTCTTTACTCAATTGCTTATTGTGCTATCCACTGGTATATATTAAGGACTGGCTTCTCCTTACAGCAATTATTTCTTTGGTTGTTGATAATTACAATAGCTCGTTTGTTGACCTATTCAATAATGGCGGCGCGCAAAATGAAAGCGGGTAATTCATATGAACAAACAGAGGTGCAAAGTATATCAAAGGTACGTGCGTTGTGGCTGCACCTTGCTGTATATGATATTACACAAACATTATTCAGCGGTATCGATAAGTTCATTGTAGCATTGCTATTTACTGCAGAGGTATCTGCTATTTATTATAACGGCTCTCTGAATATTCCTTTTTTGCCATTACTGTTAAGCGCGGCGGGTAGCGCCGTTTTAATACAATTAGCCGCTAACCGGCACGGTGACCACTCAAATACCGTACAACTTATTAATCGTTCGGGTAAGTTTCTTTCCTGCATTGTATTTCCGCTATTTTTTTATTTACTTATTTATAGATACGAGCTTATTACACAATTGCTCTCCGCAAAATACATTCCTGCAATTCCTGTATTTTTTGTTTCGATCATGGCCATCCCATTACGGGCATATAGCTTTACTACTGTGTTGCAGCGCATGCACAAAGGCTCCATAATCAATATAGGCGCTATTCTGGACCTTGTGATCGCATGTGCGCTTATGTATCCATTATATAAATGGCTTGGCTTGCCGGGTATAGCATTAGGGTTTGTAGTTACTTCCTATTTACAAGGTGCTTTTTATTTGTATTATTCAGCAAAACTATTAAAGGTCAGCATACGCTCACTGATACCTTATATAAATTGGTTTGTAAAACTCATCGTTTTTGCCTGTATATTTATAGCTATTCATTATTTAGGCAATACCTGTTTTACACAGCGTATTAGTTTAATTTTGGGTGGAGCGGTTATGGCTATACTTATAATTGTCTCTTTATTTTTTGAATTTAAAAGACAGCAAAATGGCAACATCACATCACAGCCACCAGTTCAGGAACATAGATAACACAGGTTTCGGGCAAAACAGCAGTATAGAGGGTGGCAGGCTTGTTAATGCAGATGGGTCCAACAATTTGCGGAAAACAGGTCTTCCCATCTGGGAGCGTATAAGCGTGTATCATACATTGTTGCGTATGAGTGGCCGCAAGTTTTTCTTTATGATACTTGTTGGTTATACGATCATTAACCTGCTTTTTGCTACCATTTATTTTGGGGTAGGTGTAGACCATTTACTAGGAGTAGATACAGCTACGTCTACTTTCAGGGAATTCATGGATGCTTTTTTCTTTAGTTCGCAAACGCTTACTACAGTCGGCTATGGTCATGTTGCGCCTTCTGGTATGATAACCAATATGCTGGCATCAATAGAGTCACTATTGGGCATATTATCGTTTGCTGTGGTAACCGGCCTTATTTATGGGCGTTTTTCCCGCCCACGTGCATATCTGTCTTTTAGTAAGAACATCCTTATAGCTCCTTACAAAGATGGTAAAGCGCTCATGCTCCGTGTTGCTACTTATAAGAATAATCACCTTACAGATGCCGAGGCGCAATTAACACTTGCCGTACACGTAAAAGAAAACGGTAAAATGGTAACAAGATTCTACCCTCTAACGCTTGAAATAACAAAAATAAATTCCCTTGCCCTTAGCTGGACCATTGTACATGCCATAAATGATGATAGCCCTCTTTATAATTATACAAAAGAGGATCTGATTGATGCCAAGCCGGAAATAATTGCTAATATCAAGGCATTTGATGATCATTTTTCAAATATTGTGCAGCAACGCTCTTCATATACTTATCAGCAACTAATTTATGGTGCAAAATTTCTGCCCATGTTCGAAAGGGCGCAGAGCGGTACCTACACTGTATTAGAACTAGATAAACTTAATGCTCATGAAATGGTAACATTTCCTCATGAGCATACACATGCGGAAACTTTGACTGCAAAAATGTAAATTGCACTATATGCCGGTAACACAGACCAATACATCGAAGACTCAATATTATTTAGAAAAGGAAGAGCTATACGGAGCACATAACTATCATCCATTGCCGGTAGTTCTTAAAAAGGGCAAGGGTGTGCATGTATGGGATGTAGACGATAAGCGCTATTATGATTTTCTTTCAGGCTATTCGGCTATCAATCAAGGTCACTGCCACCCTAAAATTATAGAAGCTTTTATAGAGCAGGCGCATAAGCTTACGCTTACATCACGTGCTTTTCATAATGATGTTTTAGGCGAATACGAAGAGTATATCACAAAGTACTTTGGGTATGATAAGGTATTGCCAATGAATACCGGTGTAGAGGCCGTGGAAACAGGCCTTAAGTTGGCGCGCAGATGGGGTTATGAAATAAAGGGCATACCAAAGAATAAGGCAAAAATAATTACCTGCGAGCACAACTTTCATGGTCGTACCATAAGCGTCATTTCTTTTAGTAGTGATGAGGAAGCCAGGAAGGGTTTTGGCCCTTTTACACCCGGCTTCGAAATAATAAAGTACAACGATATTGCGGCACTACAAGAAGCGCTACAAGATACAAATGTGGTTGGCTTTCTTGTAGAGCCCATACAAGGTGAGGCGGGCGTTATTGTGCCTGATGATGGCTATCTGGCAAAAGCCGCCGCCATGTGTAAGGAAGCCAACGTATTGCTGATAGCTGATGAGATACAGACGGGCTTGGCACGCACTGGAAAAATGCTCGCCTGCGATCATGAAAATGTACGCCCTGATATATTGCTGCTTGGTAAGGCGCTTTCCGGTGGTACTATGCCGGTTTCGGCTGTGCTGGCAGATGATGAGATAATGTTGACTATAAAGCCCGGAGAGCATGGTTCTACGTATGGTGGTAACCCTATGTCGTGTGCAGTTGGTATTGCATCGCTGAAGGTATTAAAGGACGAAAAATTAGCAGAGAACTCAGAAGTACTGGGCGCACACCTTCGCAAAGAGTTGATAGCAATGGGCCATGAACATATCGCTATTGTTCGCGGTAAGGGTTTGTTTAATGCTATTGTAATAGAGCATCCTAAAAAAGATACCGCATGGGATATTTGTGTAGAACTGAAACAAAACGGGCTACTCGCAAAACCTACTCATGGAGATAAGATACGTTTTGCCCCACCGCTTATTATTACAAAAGAACAGCTCGATGACTGTATCGATATCATAAGGAAAAGCTTAGAAAAGTTTTAAGAATAAGAAAGGCCTCGATCGAGGCCTTTCTTATTATGCTAAGTCTTGTATAAGTTACAGTATCAATTTTGCTTCAATCCCACCATCCTATTTCTTTCAGGGTCCCAGACTTTAAGCTTGAAACAGGCATTGATCTCCTTTAGCTTAAAGGATGTTGTCTTTACTTTTTGCAGTTCAGGAAGGGCTGCCATAGCTTCAGGAAGACGATAAAATGGTATACGTGAGTTAAGGTGATGTATGTGGTGATAGCCAATGTTTGCAGTCATATAGCGCATAAAGGGATTCATGAGCATAAAGCTTGATGATTCGAGCGCGGCAACATCGTACTTCCAGTCCTGATTGCAACTGAATGTAACAGCGGGAAAATTATGCTGTGCATAGAATAGGTATGCACCTATGAAACTGGAAATGAGAAACGGAATGAGCATAGCCATAAAATACACTTGCCAGCCAAATAACAATACCATGCCCACGGATATAGCTACATGCAGTACAAGTGCAATGAGGCAATCGAAATGGCGCTTTGGTGCGTTCAGAAATGGGTTGGCGCACATACCTATCATAAACATGAAAATATAACCAAAAATGATGGTCAAGGGATGGCGGACAAAAAGATATAACCGTTTTTCGCCCGACGTCATCGATTTGAATTTTGACTTTGTAGCAATGGGGTAGGAGCCTATACTGGCGCTGAATAATTTTGAATTGTGTGCGTGGTGATAATCATGCGATCGTTTCCAGATACTGCTTGGTACTAATACCAACAGGCCGTATAACGTCATAATAACATTGGCGGGCTTAGAGCGATGGAGTATGGCGTGGTGCTGAAAGTCGTGATAGATAACGAACATACGTACCATAAGCAGGCTTAAAAGCATTGTGCAGACAGCCTTTACAAAGATATTAGGAATGAATAATGCGCCTGATTCTGCGCATAGCAGGAATAGTAGGGTAGAAAGCAAGTGTAGCCAGCTTTTCGTCCTGTCCTCCTTTACAAAGGGCTTTGTAGCAAGTATTAGTTCTTTACCTGAAAGCATTAATTTAAGCGTATAGTTCAATTATAGTGCCACGTTTTGTTCAGCGGGCCGTTTATGTTTCCATCTTTTGTGCGACCATAACCATGTGGCTGGTTGCTCTATTATATCAGCCTCCAGCCTGGCTGTATGAGCTGCAGAAAGTTCACCATCAGCTGTAGCGCCGGATGCATCTGTAAGCAACTCGGCAAATATCTCGTAGTATCCTCTTTTTGTTTTCTTTACTGTTGCATACACAACAGGGTAGTTCAGTTTTTTTGCGATCACTTCTGTACCCTTGAATATGGGTGTGTCTTGGTTTAAAAAACTAGTCCAGAAAGCGTTTTGAGGGCTGGGTGTCTGGTCTGCAATAAAAGCGGTAGCGCTTAACTCATTGCGTTTTGCCAGCATCTGCTTAAATGTATCTTTCATGGCTATGAGCTTTGTTCCGAAGCGTGTGCGCATACGATACATCAACCCATCGAAGTATTTGTTGCCTATAGGGTGATAAATCACGTAAAGCTGGTGCTTGCAAATAAGACTAAAACTATTACCCGCCCACTCCCAATTACCAAAGTGGCCCATCACTAATACGATGCTTTTGTTTTCTGCCGCAAGTTTTGCAAATAAGGCTTCAGCCTCAGCATTGAATTTACAATGCCTTAGCATAGTTTTTTTGCTGATGGATAAGGTCTTAAAAGTCTCCAGAAAGAGGTCGCAGAGGTAATGATAGAAATTCTTGCATATCTTGTTTATCTCTTGCTCAGATTTTTCAGGAAATGAGTTGCGTAGGTTTTGCAGCACTACATTTTTACGGTAACCTAATACGTAAAACAACAGCAGGTACATACCATCAGAGAACAGATACAATACCGGAAATGGTAGTATCGAAAGAAGATAAATGAAAGGTATTGTTATATAATATATAACTGCTTGCAATAGTGTGATTTTTACAAAGAAACTAAAAATGCGTCTCTTTATTGCATGCATGTTGTTATATTTTACCCAATAAAAGGCATGAAAAAAGACGTGCATTACTGCACGTCTTGGAAGGATATCTGATGTCGTCCGTCGGTAAATTAAATTACTTTAACGTTAACGGCGTTCAACCCTTTTTTGCCATTTTGTACTTCGAAAGACACCTTATCATTTTCGCGGATCTGGCTGATAAGGCCTGATACGTGTACGAAGATGTCTTGACCACCATTTGATGGTGTGATGAAACCAAATCCTTTGGTCTCATTGAAGAATTTTACTGTACCTTCTTGCATTGTAAATTGGATAAAAAATTAATGAATAAACCAAAGATAAGAAATTATTTCACAACTGAATAAAATTTATATCGTTAACAAAAATATAAACTTAAACCCATTTCCTCTCATAAGACTACAACTGAAAACCAAGCTGGATACCACCCGTACGATGTTCTAGTCCCCGCACATATTCCTCTGTCATATAGGTCTGGTAATATTCTAAATAAAGCCATTTGTAGGTAAGACATACACCATATCGGTCTGTAAATACTATTCTGCTAATATCGCCGGCAGGAATTACATAAGGATCACTACCCTGCGAAAACAGGCCACCTTGCATAGTTGCATCATAGCCTATCGCATCGACCTGCGCATGGTTGTATACATAGAACCGTAATTTTTTTCCTGCAGTACCTATCTGAAATGGTGAGTTAAAACTACCTGCCATCAATGTAAATCCCGCACCGACTTTATCGCTCAGTGTACCTGCGCGCGCAGCACCTGTGGCGCTAATAAGAAAGTTATTTCGATAAGAAACAATGCTTTTCTCATAGTCGACCTGGTAGTTGAGTACTACATCATTTGCTATTTGGTTTTGCCAGCCTAATGGTGCTATATTATCGAGTGCTTTATGAATGCCTACTTGCATCTCTTTACCAAACGCCCATGGGCCTATAACACCTGTGCTTAGTGAAACGCTGAACCTGTCTTTACGCGCTGCACTGGTAGCTATAAGGTATGAGTTAAGGAAGAGATCGGCACAAAAAGGACGATCGCCATAAAGTATCTCATTGTGGCGAATGCTGGTAGGCGTATATGCATTGTGCTCTAAAGACAATCCATAGCGGATAGTATCTGCATGTGGGTGTATAAGCAGATGTACAAGCGGGTTGTATTTAAGACCAGGTGCCACAGCCTCGAAGTAAAGGCCCTGTGTATAATACTTATCAGTAGCCGTAAAGAAGTCGTTCTCGTAATTGAGTCGGAAGTAGTTGGCATTATCGATGTTGCGATAGCTAAGGTTATTGTCTATAGCCTGCGACCATGCTCCCGCAGGTAACAACAATAATGCGAGCAGGTATTTTATTTTTTTCTTCATCCGGTTTTGTATGTCTTTTTGATAAGCCTTATAAGGATGCCCAACTATATTCTGTTTATCATCACTTACTTATACTTACGACTAAGGTGGCGATAAAGATTGTGCCTTTGACTTAATAGAAAGATAAGGGGCTATTGTTACCCTTTATTACAAAAAATCAGTATTTTTATCTTACAACAAAAGCACTTCCATGAAGAAGCTATCTATTCTTTTCTTGTTTTTCTCTTTTTGCTTTATCGATATGCTTAATGCGCAGCCAGGTAGTAGCTATGCTCAGGATGCCGTAGAACGCAAAATGGATAGTACTTACCGTAAGCAAGGACAAAAAGCTGTGCGCGATCATGTATATGAAAACGATACACGTTTTAAAGATATGGGCAACCGCGTACAGGCCACCATATGCTATATGGACAGCTCCTTTAAGAAAGACAGGCTAAAGTCTGTGATAAGCACTAAGGTAGTATTCGGTAAAGTAGGAGAGGCGTATGTGACACGCGATGAATCGAAGAAGCAGGATGTGTACTTTATATTTAACTATGCTGATAAGGCTAACTACATTGTAAATGTAAAGGATAGAACTGCAATAAAGATGCCGCTCATCAACTTTCAGAAGATGATGGAACATCAGCAGCAGCGTGCAGCCGATGCTTACTCATCATCGTCTGATGGTGACGTAGGTATAAAGGCGACCGACGAATACGCTACCATTGCAGGGTATAATGCCCGTAAGTATGTAATGAAGTCAAAAGATGGCAAACGAGTGGATATGTGGCTTAGCAAGGATGTGAAGATGAACCTGGGAGATGACTATATGTTCGGCTCGAGGCTTAATGCTTACAAGGTGCCGTCAAACCCTCTATTTGCGGATATGACCAACAGCTATGTAGTGCGTATGGTGGCTTACGACGATAACGACAATATATCAATGACGCAAACGCTATCAGAATTTACTATGGGCAAAGCAGATGAAACGTATTTTGACATGAGCGGATACAAAGTAACAGATATACTCAGCGGTATGTAATAAATTTCACCATTAAACACAAACAACACAGTATGCATTTTGCAGGTAAGAAAATTATAGTAGCTGCTACACTATGCGTAGCAATATTTGGGGCAAGTGCTTTTGCACAGAAAGAGCATGGGCGGCATGATGAAAAAGCAAGTAATCTAAAGGTGTTGCCTAAAGATATATCGGAAGACAGTTTGCACAAGGTGATGCATGACTATTCTATGTCATTGGGAGTACATTGTAACTTTTGCCACGAATCTAAAAAGATAGAAGGACAAGAGCGGCCACAGATGGACTTCGCATCGGATTCGAAGCCTGAAAAGGACATTGCCCGGGATATGATGCGCATGACAGAAATCATCAATACACAGTACCTTGCTAAAATGGGCGATCATCATCTTGATCAAATAACCTGCGTTACCTGCCACATGGGCAAGACCAGCCCTACTACAAGCGTTGATTCGTTGATGAAGACAATGAAGAAGGAATAGAGCTCTGATCGTTTATTAGAGATTAGAGTGCTTACCAAATAAGGCCTGTCGAACAACGACAGGCCTTATTTGGTAATTGCTTTTGGTAAGCCATCTGTGTTATAGAGCAAACTAGAACCATCGACGTCATAATAATATGCTAACCAAAACGGTTCTAAATAATTTATTATTTACACAGCAATAAATTACTTTTAGACATGCAATTATAATCAATTGCGAAACTTAATGTCACAAACAAGGACGCATTGGATAAAAGGAATTGACAGTATGAGATTTTTCCTCGCGCTCATTGTTGTACTGTCACATTTGCGTAATCCATTCGGACCTTATCTGAAAGAAATGAACCCGCATGCAGCAAATATACTAGGTGTATTACTTAATCATTTATTTTGCGGAGTAGGAGCTGTGATCGCTTTTTTTATCATTTCAGGCTTTGTTATCCACTATCCTAATAAACATAAGACACGGCTCGATGTGCCGGAATTTTATATAAAAAGGTTATTGAGGATATGCCTCCCAATGGTAGTGTTATACTTTCTCTTACATCCGGTAAATGCTAAGGCAATTGGTAAGGTGCCTTATTGGAGTCTTGTATGCGAGCTTGCTTATTATATATTATACCCTTTACTCTTCGCAATAAAAGTAAAGTGGAAGTATAAGCTTTATGCAGTGTTTATTTTTTCTACGATTGTGCTCATTACATTCAATACAGGAAACATAGCATCTCTGATATACCAACATAATATAGGGTATATGGGTAGCTATACAAATAACAATCTGTTCATTATTAGTATTATAGGTCTGCCTTGTTGGATGCTTGGCGTAATGCTTGCAGAGCGCATAGATGATCTCACGTATAAAGTAACAAAACAGAAAATATGGATGTGGCGGGGATTGATATTTATCACAGGTATGGTGCTAATGGTGATGGTGGTACATCTATACGTAAGCTACGCCATATCAATGAATCTTTTTGCGCTACTACTATATGTATGGATAGAAAGAGAGATCATTTATTACCGGCACCATGCAACATCCCAAACATTCGAGTACTTTGGCAAATTCTCTTACTCCATATATATATGCCACGTGCCGTGCATTATGTTGCTATTACAAATGGGTCTGCGGCCCGGCATTTATACCTACTTTTTGTACATCTTTATAATATTGGTGGCCTCTTATCTATTTTATCTTGCTGTAGAGTATCCATCGCATAGATTTGCCCAGTGGCTGGGCAATAAGGCTGGCAGAAAGGAAACAGTTCCACAGTAACAAACTGTTAAATATCAAAGTTTATTAGCTGTACTTGTCTGTGATCAACGCGCAGGTTGTATATTCGATATGTAATATGGCATGGAAAAATACCAAATGGAAGATACGTTATGCGATGCAATATTTTCCATTTACACTCAATACAGTAATATGCGTGTTGGCTGGAGGGCTTGCTTACTATATATTATACAAGCCGAAGCCGAAAGGTGAGGATCCATCGCCATTTCTTCCTTTTATATTGCTGATGGCGAAGCTGGCCTTTTGGTTTTTTATTGCATTGATAGGTTTGTCTATCATCAGCACGTTCGCAAGCTGGCTGTATTATTACTGGCTGCGTAGTAAAAAGAATTACAAATTAGAAGTAAACTTTACTACCGAAACAAAGAATGGCCGAAAGAATAAGTTATTCCTGAATGCGCGGCTGGATGGAGTAATACGCCCTATACTTGGGTTTGTAAAAGGCCGTTTGTTTTACGATGATAATGAGATGACTGATCGGTTCAGCATGCTATCTAACAAGCGTAAAGAGCAAAGCTTATGGCGTGCAGCAATAACCGGTAAGAGCAGAATGGACCTGCCAGATATAAAGGAGTATGACCTGAAGGGAGGCTTTATTTACTTCCAGGATATGCTGCATATCTTTTCGCTTGCAGTAGCGCAACCCATCAGCGGGCATTTTTATCAGCCACCTGTACTGAAGAAAGATTACGACGCAGAGGTTTTTCCGCGTAAGACGGAAACGATGGATGTACGCATAGAGCAACTGCGTAGAATAGAAGGTGAGTACCTTAATTACAAAGACTTTGAGGCTGGTGATGATGTGCGCCGGATAGTATGGAAGGTGTACGCAAAGAACCGTGAACTGGTGGTACGAATGCCAGAGCTATACGAGCCATATGCATCGCACATGTATTTCTATGCATCATTCTACGCCAATGCAAAAAAGAGTTGGATGAATGATGACTATCTAAAGGAAATGCTGAACTACTATAAAAACAATGTGTGGACGGTGTACGATACGCTGGCAAAGAAAGAGTGGGAGATGCGCTATATACCCGACCAGAGTTTTAATATACCGGAGCAGTTGACAGAGGCAGAAAGGAGTATGCGCATCATTAGCAACAGTAGCTGGCATAAAGACAAATCACTACAACAATACTTTAGCCCAAAGCACGGTACGGTACTATGCATATCATCATTCACAGATACAGAAGAACTGAAAAATATACTGGAGCTGTGTGATGCATCAACGGTTGTTTATTTCATTAAAGTATCGAACGTGATGAGGCATTTCGCACCACTTAACTGGCTAAGAAGGCTGCTATTCCAGGCCCCCAAAGACCGGCTAAATAGGTTACGTACAAAATGGTCGTTCTCACCAATGCGTATACAAATACACAGGCGTGAAAAAGAAATAGAGCAGATACTAACTAAGAGCCATGTAATATCCGGCGTGTTGTAATGCTTATATTACTTCTTTCAATTTTTCTATTGCAGTGTGTAATTCTTCTTCGGTATTGTGTTTTGAGAAAGAGAAGCGTATAGGCACCATGGTTTCGGACTTGCCGTTGTATATGGCTTTGATAACATGACTTACGGCGTTAGCACCGCTTGTACAGGCACTACCTCCACTTACACATACACCCGCCATATCGAGATTGAACAAGAGCATGTCAGACTTCTCTGTCATTGGGAAGGCCACATTTAATACAGTGTACAAGCTATTGCCATTAGTATCACCGTTAAAGGTGATGCCGGGGAACTTATCCTGTAGCTGTTTTGCCATAGAATGTTTGAGTCCATTGATGTATTTGCTGTCATCTTCGTAGCGTTGCGTAGCCACTTCGAGGGCTTTTGCAAAGCCGACTATACCATACAGATTTTCTGTGCCTGCACGCATATTACGCTCCTGCGATCCACCATTGATGTATGGCTTAATCTGCACATCTGCATTTACATACAATATACCTACACCCTTAGGGCCATGAAATTTGTGGCTGGAGCCATTGATAAAATGAACGTTTGTATTCTTAAGGTCGAAGGGGTAGTGGCCTACTGTTTGTACGGTATCGCTATGGAATATAGCGTCATATTTTTTGCAGAGATCGCCCACTGCTTTTATATCGAGCAGATTGCCAATTTCGTTATTGGCATGCATGAGTGTAACCAATGTTTTTTCCTTGCTGCCTGCGAGTAATTCTTCGAGGTGGGTCATATCAACATGGCCATTTTCTGTAAGCTTTACATAGCTAACAGTAGCCAGTCCAAAATGCGCCATGTGCTCAACAGTATGCAGCGTGGCATGATGCTCAACCAATGAGCTGATTATATGTTTGCAGCCAAGGTCGCGGACCGCAGCAGTGATGGCTGTATTTGTGCTTTCTGTACCGCCTGAGGTGAAAAATATTTCACCGGGTGTGCAGCCTAATATTTTTGCTACAGACTTACGTGCATTCTCAATGGCCATTTTTGTTTCGCGCCCGTACGAGTAAATAGAAGACGGGTTGCCAAATTTTTCAGTAAGATATGGCATCATAGCATCCAGTACTTCAGGGTCGAGCGAAGTAGTTGCAGCATTGTCGAAATAAATACGGCTCATTGTAACAAATTGATTTGGAATGCAAAATTACAGAAATAAATGCCTAATTATCATGAAATGGCATCTGCTTTGTAAAAGGCATGTCATCAATATTGCTGTGGTGGTGCGTTCGTTTTCTCTTAATGAACTGAATAAGGCTCTGAGCACCTTTAAGTATCAGTATTGCTGCCAAAGGCACAAGCATCAGGGGTAGCCAGTTATTGCTTCCGCCACCTCCCGACAATAATATAGTTGTCATAATAAATGAATTTATGCTACAAGTTACGACATAAACAGTCTATATGTAAATAAATTAACAATTATTAACTTCGGCAATTACTTATTACCACGGAGCATCCTCATCCGGTACATTTGGTTTGGTTGGCGGTTTTGAATGATCATCATCATCCCAGTTCACGTCATTTGCTTTTGATGAGCGTGTCTGGAAGCCTCCGCTTGGTACATATAATTTAGAGCCACCAAATTCGCTTGGGTCACGACGGATACCGGCTTGCGGATTATCATTAAAATTATTTGGTTTACCACCGCCAAATGAATCGAAGCGTTCTTCCATATCCACAAATTTCTGGTACTCTTTTATAAAGCGTACCTTCTCCATACCCGTGCTACCGTTACGGTGCTTGGCTATGTGTATCTGTGTTTCGCCTTCTATAGTTTCGCCCATGGCATCATTGGTAATACCATGATATTCTGGACGATAAAGGAACATAACAAGATCGGCATCCTGCTCAATGGCTCCGGACTCACGAAGGTCACTCAACTGTGGCACCTTGGATTCTTTACGGGTTTCTACCGAACGGTTAAGCTGTGAAAGGGCTATAATGGGCACTTCCAGCTCTTTTGCAAGGGCTTTGAGATCGCGCGAGATTTTACTTATTTCCTGCTCACGATTACCATTCTTTTCCACACTTGCCTGCATCAGCTGCAGGTAGTCTATGAGTATGAGCTGTATATCATGCTTCTGTTTCAGCCTGCGCGCTTTTGCACGAAGCTCAAATATATTCAGGGCTGCCTGGTCATCAAGGAATATCTTAGCCTGTGCCAACTTGGTCATACGCTGCGTCATTTGTATGAACTCATGTTCTGCCATTTTACCACGGGTAATGGCTTCCATTCCTACTTCTGATACCGCGCTGAGCATCCTTTTTACGATCTGTCCGGCACCCATTTCTAATGAAAACACCGCTACCGGGAATGCTTTGTTTGCGTTCATTGCGGCATTCATGGCCAGATTAAGTGCAAAAGCAGTTTTACCCACAGACGGGCGGGCCGCCAGGATGATAAGATCTGTCTTTTGCCAGCCACCCGTTAGGGCATCAAGACCCTTAAAGCCCGATGGTACACCTGTCATATCATCGGTCTTGTTCCTATTCTCATCTATTTCGTTCATTGTCCGAACGAGTACATCCTGCAGGCTTTTGAAGTTCTTTCTAAGGTGTTTATCTGTTATCTCGTAAAGGCCTGATTCAGCCTTATCCAGCAGGTCGAATACATCAGTGCTATCCTCGTAGGCATCACTAATTACAGAGCCCGATATGCGTATTAGCTCGCGCTGAATGAACTTTTCCATTACGATACGTGCATGAGCTTCTACGTGGGCGCTCGATAAGACGCTCATTGTGAGGCGGGTAAGGTAATAAGCCCCGCCAACTATTTCGAGCTCGTTGGTCTTTCTAAGCTCATCTGTTATGGTTAAAAGGTCTACCGGCGTACCCTTATCAAAAAGGCGGCGCATAGCAGCATATATTTTCTGATGTGCATCTACATAGAAGCATTCCTCACTTTGTATTATTTCAAGTACCTGTGCAAAGGTGTCTTTTTCCAGCATGCTGGCTCCCAGTACGGCTTCTTCTAGCTCCGGTGCCTGGGGCGGTACTTTACCATAAACGAGGTTTGTAAGGTCTGGTTTACGGCTTCTTGCATTGCCAAAATCTTTTTTAATATTTACTGCCATTCTGAGGTAAGCGATTATATAGTGAGTTAGTATTTTTTTGTTCTTTTCAATGGGTCTCGTAACTGCATTTTTAAGGGAATAAAGTCATTTTTAAATGTTATCCCAGTATTACGCAATGGTTAAAAACCTATTGGGGAGGACGAATGTAATAGGGAAAAGCGGGAGAGAATATTTTTTTCTGTTCTTTAGTTTTGCTATGCTCATTGCCACTTATCCACCGGATATCCCCGTGTTGTACACATAAAGTTCGGCAAAAAAAACAGTTTTCAACATTAATTCACATGCTACTAAGAAAACGACTGTAGAAAATGATTTTGTTAATGGTTTTAATAGATACCTGCTTTTTCCTATAATGATGGGTTATCTTTGTCGAAATAAAGACCTTAAATGATCATTTCTTACCAATGGCTGCTCGAATACCTGCCACAGCCGTTGCCCATAGATGAATTAAGTAAAATACTCACGTCTATAGGGCTTGAAGTTGAAGCTATTGAGCCATCAGAAGCTATAAAAGGAAGCCTGGAAGGGCTTATAATAGGTGAGGTGCTGACTGCTGAAAAACATCCCAACGCTGATAAACTAAAAGTAACGACTGTTAATGTAGGCAATGGTGAACCGCTGCAGATAGTTTGTGGCGCACCTAATGTAGCTGCCGGCCAAAAGGTAGTTGTTGCTACAGTGGGCACTACGGTACACCCCACAACGGGTGAACCATTCCTGATAAAAAAGGCCAAGATACGTGGCGAAGAAAGTGCAGGGATGATATGCGCTGAAGATGAGATAGGACTCGGTAAAGACCATGGAGGTATTATGGTATTGGATGAGCATGCGATCGTTGGTACATTGGCAAAGACATATTTTAATATACCGAGTGCGGATTTTGCGATACATATAGGGCTTACACCCAATCGCTCTGATGCAAACAGCCATATAGGTGTGGCACGCGATGTATGTGCATACCTTACACACCATGGCGATAAAAAATATGAAGTGCGCTTGCCTGATGTACAAATATCAGAAACGAAAGGCAGTAATATAAAGATCAATATAGAAGCTACAGAAGCATGCGCGCGATATGCGGGTATTAGTCTGGCAAATATAAAAGTCGGTGCGTCACCAGAGTGGTTGCAGCAAAGACTAAATACGATAGGTGTGCGTAGCATTAATAACGTGGTAGACATCACCAACTATGTGTTGCAAGAATACGGACAACCACTACATGCATTTGATGAAAAGAACATAAAAGGCAGCGAGATAAATGTGCGCTTTGTAGCAGAGGGCACTAAGTTCATAACGCTGGATGAAAAAGAAAGAAAACTAGGCGCTGAAGATTTAATGATATGTGATAGTGAAGGACCTGTGGCAATGGCTGGTGTATTTGGCGGGTTACATAGTGGGGTTAACGACAGTACCACGAATATCTTTATAGAGAGTGCATATTTCGACCCCAAAACGATACGCCGCACATCGATGAAACATGGCTTGCGCACCGATGCCGCAACGCATTTTGAAAAAGGTGTAGACATAAACAATGTACTGCCTGCAATGAAACGCGCAGCATCATTGATGGTGGAGATCGCTGGTGCATCGGTAGCATCACAGGTTACGGATAATTATCCTAAGCCTGTACAAGAAAACGTTGTAACTGTTTCTTACGATTATATACAAAAACTAAGTGGGAAAGCGTATAGCACTATTGCTATAAAAGAAGTACTCACTGCTTTAGGTTTTGAAACAATAACAGAAACAAATGATACCTTGACGCTGAAGGTACCTACTAACAAAGCGGATGTATCTCAACCTGCGGATATTGTAGAAGAGATAGTTCGTATCGACGGATTGGATAATGTGCAAATACCTAACAGGCTGAATATATCACTGACAAAGGCAATGCCCGATGATCGCCAGTTACGAAATAAAGTAGCATCGCTGTTATGTGGTATGGGTATGCAGGAAATAGTGACCAACTCTATTGTAAACAGCAAATACTACCCCGAGCGTACAGACCTTGTACGTATGATAAATAGCCTGAGTACCGAGCTTGATGTAATGCGCCCTTCGATGACAGAAGGTGGCCTTGAAGTGATAGCTTATAACTGTAATCGTAAAAGCCAGGATCTTGCACTATTCGAGTTCGGAAATATATATGCAGTAGTGGATGGCAAGTATGTGCAACAACCACAACTGGCTATCTGGATAACAGGAAATATACAAATAGCGCATTGGGATCAGAAGCCGGTAAAGGCTAATATCTTCCAGATGAAGGGTGTTATCAATAATTTGCTGGAGTATAATGGTATCAACACTACATCGCTTTCTTATAACGAGAACGAAACGGTGTGGAAGTGGAAAAATCAAGTGTTGTGTACGGCTAAGCCGCTTTCCTCAAAACGGCTTGGTGAATTTGATATTAAACAGGAAGTATTTTTTGCAGAGATAAACTGGGATGTATGGGTGAAGGCTACCACCGCTAAAAAGATAAAATTCAGCGAAGTAGCGAAGTTTCCTGCCGTTCAGCGCGATCTTGCCGTAATAATTGATACAGGTATATCTTATGAAGCAGTGCAAAACGCAACAGAACAATTGAAGCTGGATGCCCTGAAAGACTTTGACCTGTTTGATGTATTTGAAAGTGAGAAGCTGGGACAAGGAAAGAAGTCTTACGCCTTAAGCTATACCTTTCAGTTGCAGGATCGTACGCTCACTGATACAGAAATAGAGCAAATGATGAAGCAGCTTATGGATACTTATAAAAACAAACTTCAGGCTCAAATACGCGAATAATGCAGGCACTACAGCTACTCAACGATAAGATAGACATGTTGCTGAAAAAGCACACAGCATTAGAGACGGAAAACAAACGTCTTAAAACGACTGTGCAGCAACAAAAAGAATCTATCAGTTCGCTGAATGATAAGCTGTCATCACTGGAACAAGGGATGGTGAGTGTGCATATTGGAAAGAGTGTGGCAGGACATAAGGAGAATGATAACATGCGCAAGCAACTGGATAATGTGATAACCGAGATAGACAAAATACTGCATACGCTGAATGATTAATAGAAGTAAATACATAATAATAGCTTGTGTGGCGATATGCTGTATGCTTTGGGGCGCCTGTACGCAGGAGCGTTCACCATGCCTGCTGGCAAAAGTAGCATCACTGAATATTGAAACAGCACATTTGCCTACAGATTCAAGCACCACGTTTATTGATACCATTTTACCATCTGCAATGTTTGGTGCTATGACCACCGCCGGGCCTATACAATATTTCGTAAGTGTACCGCAGGCTTTATTTACTATATCCTTGTCGCCGGATACGGATAGCTGTCGGTGGATGTTCACTACTGATACATTATCGAACCATGTTTTTGATACGATAAGTTTTTATTACGGCCGTAAACTGCAGTTCTTATCTAATGCGTGCGGATATACTTACTTTTACAACCTGACATCAGTAGCTACTACGCATCATAATATAGATTCGTTCCTGATAGAGAACAATAATGTAACGACAAATGTCAATACGGAGCACCTTAAGTTATACATTCATCCTGACTTTTAGCATCCTGCTATGGAGTGTAGTAGCCAATGCGCAGGCAACGGCTGGCACTGTTGCTATGGATACTACAGATCATGCTCCGGCAAAATATGTGGAGCATGCGGGTCATCAATTATCGTTAGGCTTTGATATCACACATCCTATTATCAATGCCAGCCTCAGCGACCGTAAAGGCTATGAGTTTGAAGCCGACTATTTTTTAAGTAAAGAGCTTTATGTGGTGGCAGAAGGCGGATGGGGCAGTAGCAATGTAAACTACGTTGATCTGAAGTACACTACCAAAAACACCTTCTACAGATTCGGCTTTAATAAGGGTCTGCTTGCCAGGGAGAATCCTAAGGACTGGGACATGATGTTCATAGGATTGAGGGGCGCATTTGGCAGCATATCGCGCAGTGCAGCACAATATACTGTTATCGACAGCTTATGGGGTAGTACATCGGGCAGCCTGGGCAATAAGAATTTTAATGGGTACTGGGCAGAGATAACAGGTGGTATGCGGGTTGAACTCGTAAAGTGCTTGTTCGCAGGATGGAACATCCGAGGTAAATTCCTTCTGAACTCAAAATCATTCAGCGATCTGTCGCCGTTATACATTGCCGGTTATGGCAGGGGAGATAAGAACGCGGTCTTTGATTTTAATCTCTATATCAACTATTCATTCCGTTGGAATAGGAAGGGGAGTACAACTGCGGTTAAGGTTGATAAGGCGAAAGGGTAATACTTGATATGTTGAATAGTTGATAAGTCGTGCAGATGAATATATTCAAGTGAATACCTCATACCTGCTTACTGCATATTGTTGTCTGCAACTATGGGCGCTGCATCCTGCCTCAGCAAACTGCCTCTATAACTACCATCCGCTTGCCAGCACGTCTGCTATATGCATTGTTTGTATCGGCAACTTATTGTTATCTATATAGCCCTGTATGTGCATCATGCACGATACGTCTGTAGTAATCATGTATTTTGCCCCTGTGTCTAATGCGCTTTTTACTTTTGTCTGTGCCATACCCATGGATATAGGCTCATACTTTATTGCAAATGTGCCGCCAAAGCCACAGCATGTTTCACATTCTTTCATTTCCACAAGTTCCAGTCCGGTAACATTTTCCAGCAGTTTGCGCGGTCCCGCTTTTATGCCGCATTCACGCAGTGCGCCACATGCATCATGGTAGGTGGCTTTACCATTCAGCGATGCACCTACGTTATCGACTTTAAGTATTTTAGTAAGAAACTCGGTGAACTCAAACATATTATTCCTCACTCCGTTGCATAGGTTGTGGTCAGAGCTATTATCGAACATCTGTTCGTAAAAATTACGAACATAACCGGTGCATGAGCCACTTGGGCCTACTATATAACTATTAGCATCAAAGTCGTGCAGAAATTTAGTAGCTACTTCTTTTGCTTCGTGCTGATAACCTGCATTGAATGCAGGCTGCCCGCAACAGGTTTGTTTTGTATTATAAGTTACTTCGCAACCCAGCTTCTCCAGCACCTTTACCATATTCATTCCTGTAGCGGGATAAAGCTGGTCGACAAAGCATGGTATGAATAATTGTACTTTCATTGTTCAGTCTTTTGTGTTACTCACCCCTGCGTGAATTCTTTATCATTTTCAATGCAGCTATTGCAGCCTCTTCTCCTTTATGGCCATGTACGCCACCCAGTCTTTCCCATGCCTGCTCTTCATTATCTAAGGTAAGCACGCCAAAAATAACCGGTATTGGCAAAGTCAGATTCAACTGTAGGATACCATCGGTAACAGCACGGCATACATAATCGAAATGAGGTGTACCTCCGCGTATCACCACTCCGAATGCTATAATAGCTTCCGGCTTTTCTTCATTGTGTTCATAATGTTGCCACAACTGCTTTATTGCGAATGGCAGCTCAAAGCAACCCGGTACTGCAACGTTTTCAATTATATCGCCGCCAAAACGGTGTATCATGCTTTCGCAGCCGTTCTTTAATTCGCGTACTATTTTATCGTTCCACTCTGTATGCACAATGGCCACCTTTGCGAGCGTTAAGTGTTCAAGCGTGCGTGTATCCATTAATGTGCTGCTATGCTGTGACTGTGCCATAAACAAATATCCCCTTTTTAGCCAAAGGTAAAAAGGGGATGGTATAAAATGAAAAGAATGATTTTAGTTTAATTCTCCAAGGCGTGCCAGTTCTTTATCCATATCGCGTGCTTGCATGCTGCGCGGATATTCGTCACGGATACGTTCAAAGGCTTTCTTTGCTTCGCCATCCTGCTTGTCAGCTTCGTAAGCCAGACCTGCTTTGTACAGATACATAGGTGTTACAATGATATCGTCTTTATCTTCAGTCGCTTTAGTATAATTCTCTATAGCTTTCTTTACGTTGCCGCTTTCACGGTAAGCATCTCCTAATAGGCCATAAGCCTGGCGCCCGATCATGGTACCTTTGCCATCAAATTCTTCTAATTGTTTGATAGCGTTCTTATAATCACCACCCTTGATGTAGCAAACGCCTGAATAGTAATGGCTAAGGTTAGCTGCGGCAGTACCATCATATTTCTTTGTTATCTTCAAAAAACCTGCGTTCTTACCGTCACCGTTAAGTGCCATGTTCAATGAATCGACCTGGAAATAAAGCTGTGCATAAGCAATAGCGTTTGAAGCCTTATCCTCGCGCGGAGCCTTGTACATTTTCTGATAAACAAAATATCCTAATACAACTACCAGCACTACGGTAATGCTTGTATTGATAGCTTTTTTATTTTTTTCGTACTTAGATTGGATAGTGAGTAGTGGATCAGTCTCTTGCGATGACTGTGATGTCCTTTCTACACCTGGTTGATTTCTTGCTGAATTTGCCATAATTGGTTGTAAATATATGCGATTTAATGGTTTTGAATAATAAAAATGACTGAAAATCTATTTTAGTCGGTTATGAACGGATAATTTTGATCTGCATAAATATCTTTATATAATTCGCTGTCGTCCGGCCATGGGCTTTCTTCAGCAAATTTTACAGCATCTTCCACTTCAAGCCTTACTTTTTCGTTTATCTGTTCTATCTGTTCTGTGGTAGCCCAGCTATTATCAGTAATAGTCTTCAGTACCTGGTTGATAGGGTCTTTTTCCTTGTAATCTTCCAGTTCTTCTTTAGACCTATATTTAGCTGGATCGCTCATAGAGTGGCCGCGATAACGGTAAGTCTTTATTTCCAGGAATGTAGGACCGCCCTTTTCACGTGCGCGGCGCACAGCTCTTTCTATGCCTTTATGTACTTCTTCACAACTCATACCGTCTACACTATCACCCGGCATGTCATATGCATCAGCAAGACGGTAAATGTCCAGTACTTTAGATGTACGCTCTACTGATGTGCCCATTGCATAATGGTTATTCTCGCAGATGAATACTATTGGTAATTGCCAAAGCACAGCCATATTGAAGGCTTCATGCAGTATCCCTTGTCTTGCAGCACCATCGCCAAAAAAGCAAAGCGTAGCACGGTCAGTATCCTGATATTGCTCTGCAAACGCTATACCTGCGCCTACACCTATCTGGCCACCAACTATACCATGTCCGCCAAAAAATCTTTTTTCCTTGCTGAAAAAGTGCATACTACCACCCTTGCCCTTGGTACAGCCTGTAGCTTTACCAAAAAGCTCGGCCATACATTCTTTTGCGGGAATGCCTTTTGCTATCGCCAATGCGTGGTCGCGGTAGGCGGTTATCATATTATCATCATCGCGAGTAGCCGTCATGGCTCCGGCGGCAATTGCTTCCTGCCCAATGTAGAGATGACAAAATCCACGAATCTTCTGCATACCGTAGAGCTGGCCGGCCTTTTCTTCAAAGCGGCGCATCAGCAGCATTATCTCATACCAGTATAAATATGTTTCTTTACCGAATTGTGTCTGCACGATCCTATAAATTTGTGCGAAAATATAAAAACTTTCGGTCTTAATTCCCGCTTTGAACACGATAAAGAAAATATCTCTTATACAGTACCGTAATTATGCGTCGGGAAGCTACGCATTTAATGCGCCTGTAACGTGCATTACGGGTGCTAATGGAAGCGGTAAGACTAACCTGCTCGATGCTATTTACTATTTGTGTTATACAAAAAGCTATTTTACAGCCTATCAACAAAATAGCGTGCAGAGCGGGAAAGATGGGTTTAGGGTGGAGGGTATTTTCACGCAAGGCCGGGAAGAAGTTATAAGCTGCAAGTGGCAGCAGGGAAAAAAAGAGATATTATCTAACGGCGTACCATATGATAAACTCACCGATCATATAGGGAAATATTCTTCTGTTATGATCGCTCCCGATGATACAGAACTTATAAATGGAGGAAGCGAGCTAAGGCGTAAGTGGGTAGATAGTATCCTTAGCCAGACAGATAAAGAATATTTTGAAAAGCTGATGCACTACCAGCGGTTACTGCTGCAACGCAATGCATGGCTGAAACAACAGGCGCTTAAGACGTCAATAGACGATACTGAGCTAGAGTTCTATAATACACAACTTTCGGTCGATGCGGCATATATCTATATGCAACGGACGAAATTTCTGCAAGCATTTTTACCATTACTCGAGGATTACTACCATCAGTTATCGGGTGGGCGAGAGCCGCTACAGGCTAATTACAGCAGCGACCTTTCTCAAAAGCCATTGATAGATTGGCTGCAGCAAACATTACAGCATGATCTCAGGCTGCAACGCACCCTGCGTGGTATACATAAAGATGATTGGGAGCTGGTGCTCAACGGGTTATCACTAAAGCAATTCGGTTCGCAAGGGCAGAAAAAAAGCTTTTTATTTGCATTAAAGCTTGCACAATACGCCTACATCAGCAAAGAACTACATCACTTACCCATATTGTTGCTCGACGATATTTTTGAAAAGCTGGATCAAAGCCGCATGGAGGCTTTGCTGCGTATCATTCGCAGTCCTTCTTTCGGGCAAGTAATACTTACTGATACGCATCCCTTGCGCATTAAAGATGCATTCGGCAGCGACGCAGAAATAGAGTTTATCTATTTATAATTAATCTTCGTCCGTTTCTTCCTCATCTTCTTTTGCCAACCCTCTGAGCGCCAGTTTTTGTGCTGGGGTCAATTGCTGTACCCAATTATTGTCATAAGGTTTGAATGATTGCTCTTTCTGAAATTCCTGTAGCGTTATCTTGCTGTCCATGTAATCGGCAAGAGCTTTAAATGCTTTTTTATTCTCTTTTTTGAGTATCAGCAGGCACGCATTTGCCCCTGCTTTTACCGCTATTGGCACACCACCGCCCAGCTCTGCCCAGTGGCCACCAAGAATAAGGTTTGGTACAGGTGTCTGGTAGTGTGCCACTTTACCCATCATGTTTTCCTTGCCGGGTTTTGCACCCATCATAGTGCCATTCTTATTACCTGTATAGCGCCAGTGTGTAACTGGGGTAGCTACGTCATAGAATAAAATGTGTGAGCGTAGGCCCGGAGCTATTTTTTCCTCCACACGCGATATGATCACGTCTGCTATCTCGTTCTTTAATTTGTTATATGCTTCGTTCCTTGTGTAGTCTCCGTTAGGGTCTTTACTGGTATGCCATTCATCTTTATAATCCATCATGGCAGGCATAAAAAGAGTAAGTGTTCCTTGTCCTTCAGGGGCCAGAGATTTATCTCTGAGCGATGGCGCCAATATGCTGATCTCGCTTTTATGCGGGTCGCCACTTGTATGCTCACCCTTGGGTACTGTTTCACTGGCAAGGTGTACGAACTCTTCTGAGAATCCCAGTTCTTCTGTAGGGCAGTCAAGTGCAATAGATATTGTTACGGATGAGCTATATAATTCAGCCTTTCTTAATTTCTTTTTAAGCTTATCAGGTACAGCAGATGCAGGCAGCATTTTTTCATACAATGTTTCCACATCGCAGGCCGCTATCACATATTTGCTGTTCACTTTATAGTCCTTGCCCCTATAGCTGAATGCAACTCCCGAAGCCTTACCATTATCCAGCAAGATTTCTTTTACATCGCATTTAAAATAGGCGTGGTTGTTATAGAATTTCACAACATGTTGCAGCCATTCTGGTATAACCTGCCCCCCGCCCTTTGGCGGGCTTTGGAAGTCTCGATAATAGGCCCATCCGATAGGCACAAGGCAGGATAATACTTCTGTATCTGAGGTGAATATTTTGTGTATTTTTTCTTCTTTAAAGAATTTATCAAGACCTTTTTTCATGCCTTTCTCTCCGCTATACCTTATGAATGGTATAAACGGCATAGCAAATTTGAGCAGCCTGAATTTGTTCTTCATTTTTTCAAAGGTGCCCATCGTCTCTTCAGAACGAAAGATGTTGCTGAAATTATCAAACGATGTACCTATTTTCTTCGCAGCTTTAAAGAAACGAATAATGCCTTCTTTTTCATGAGGAAACTCTGCGATGAGCGTATCCCGCCACTCATCAGGGTTATCGGTCAGTATGTAATCGAATGTATCTCCTTTGTAGCGTCGTATACGTTTTTGGATAACAGGTACGGGATGGTCTGTGCCCAATGCATCGAATACTTTTGATACAAGGCCATCAGGCCCGCACTGGTTAAGCCAATGTATAGCCGTGTCAAATCTGAAATGCTTTCTCCTGAATCCGGCAAGATAACCGCCTACATGGGGCTCTTTTTCCAAAACACAAACAGAAAACCCTGCCTTGCTCAGCAGGGCAGCAGTGGTCATACCACCAACGCCGGCGCCTATAACAACAACATCGTAATATGGCTTTAACTCAAGTTTCTGCACGCTGTATCTTTAATAATTTCGTACCCAATGTATGAAATATACGCCACTCAAGCGTGTCGCAGGTGGTGGTGTACAGTATCAGGAAATGAATTCGTTTATAAAAAAACTTTCAAATAGCATACGAAATTAATCAATTTATACCTCGTTATCAAATAAGCCACAATATGTTAATGCGTTGATCGTGGATATAGGTGCAGATATACTTCGCCGGAAATCGGGTTAGAGTCATAAAGGCCTGTTAATGCATCTGGCGTATGATCTAATGAAACCTGTGCGCCGCAGGCAACAATTATAGGTCCCAACGTAAACAGATCATACCCGCCGCCGATCGTTACTGCATTGATATTGTAAAACGTACTGAAACCGTACATAAGTGGATCTAAGTTCAATTCTTCTCCCGACTTCTGTACCCATTCATACCGTGTATATAATGCCAGCTTTTTTACTTTATAGATAACTTCAAATAATATTGCATTAGAAGCATCTTCATGTGCGATTACGTTCTGCCCGAATAGCAGCGTTGCAGCAATATATTTTTGAGGACTGAAGTTATGAACATAAGTTGCTGATGCTGTAGTTCTGTTTATATCTTCAGTTGGCGATAATGCTTCGGGGCTTTTTATAAATCCATGCGATGCCTGCAATGCCCATTCAGGAGATGGATTAAATGATAATCGTCCACTCCATGAATCGAAAAGGGGCTTATCGAAATTATAACGATTCTCATCCGGTTCACGTCCTGTAAATGACGACCCTTCGAGTTTGAATTTGCCATAACGTATACCCACGGTTGCCACTCCAAATGTAATATGTGTAGCATCAGCCCAGTGGTGACTGATAGGGGCATCTGGTATGAACTCGCCTGATACACGATGCATAAAAGTAACAGGACCTAGCGCAGGCTCACCGGGATAACCTATATATAAAGAAACGTCTGCTTTTTTAGACAGTGCATAGGCATAGCTGACAGATAGTTCAGAAAATAGATCGTGTGGATGCTGGCGGTCTACCAGTGGTTTTCCCTGCCATGATTCACCGGTCTGGAACAATAGAGGATAGCCGCTGCCGCCTGTAACAAAAGCATCAGTAGATAGCATTACATTGAAATGGAATAATCCCTTCACCCCGACGTTTCTTTGCCCCATCAGCATCAGCATATCCGGTGCATCTATTTTGTCACTACCACGACTTCCCGTATTACCTATATCCTGTTTGTTATACCTGATGAATACATCACCGTGCGCTATGAACATCCATTTCCCATAGTGTTTCATGTACATATACATTGGTGCTGCATCTGGTGCCCAGCTAGTACCTGAGCCATCGCGTGTCATTGGCAGATTCAGTGACAACGCACTGCTCATATTCATGTGCCCCGTATGATCGCTCATATTCATGCCAGCCATGGCATCCTTTTCTTCGGTTGTATCTTTTGGCATATGGTGATCCATGCCCGGCATGTCATCCATTGTGTGCTGGGCAAATGTGTTTGATACGCAAGCTATGAGTATAGATACGGCTATACAAAGTTTTTTCATGTTGTTTGCTTTTGATTAAAGGTGTTAAAGATTGCCGCCAAGTAGCATACCCGCACTCATAGCCACCATTAAAAGGTCTTCGACCAATGTAACCTTGCTAAGTGGCAGCTTAATAATTGTACCGAGGCACGCACATTGAAAAGTTGTTTTCTTCAGCAGGCTTTGTATTACACCAATAGAACTAATGCCCATAATTATCAACGTTGCAATATTGGTAATGAATGGATTATAGCCGGTGAGGTAGGCTATACCAAGCGATAATTCTAAGAATGGATATACAAACCCATAAGCAGGTAGTTGCTTTGCTATGATATCGTAAGTAGCATACCCTTCAACAAAGCCTTTTAAATTCAGTAGCTTGAAAAAGGAAAATAAAAGAAAGAAGCCTGCCATAAAGCTGCTCATCCAGTTTGTGAGTACGAAGTCGCCTTTGGCAAACTGTATTAATAATGTAATGCCTGCTATATAGCCAAATATGAGAAAAATAGGGTAGTATGAAATGCTCTCTGATGTAGCGTCAGCAGGTATACCCATTGCGTTGTTGTTCTCTTCTGTTATAGTATATTTTCCATTACCGATAGCATTTTGTAAGGTTTCGGTGGCTATATGTTTGCGCATCTTTATAGTTGCTTGTGGCGCAGCTAACTGTATATCTGCAGATTCTACTTCTCCAATGCGCAGCAGTTTATCTTTTATCGATGCGACACAGCCATTACAGGTCATGCCGGATATGTTATATGTATGTATCATTGTTCGTGTTTAGCTATAACACAAAGGTAGCACAGCTGGTAACGGTAATTGTTACAGCATTTTGTGAATGATTTATATAACCTTGCAATTATAATTTTCCCACTTTATCTAACGATTTGCGATGTGCGACACCAACATTTTTAAAGTGGCTTGGCGGCAGCCCTGTAATTTTTTTGAATTGTGCTGATAAATGCGCTACACTGCTATAACCCATCTTGTCCGCTATCTGGCTAAGATTAAGCTCATTGTAAACAAGATATTCTTTTATCTTTTCTACTTTTTGGGTGATAATATATTGCTCTATGGTTATGCCCTCTACTTCTGAGAATAACTTGCTTAAATAGGTATACTCATAATAAAGTTCCTTAGATAAAATGTCGCTGTATTTTTCTTTTCGTTGCTCATTTGTGTAATGCACAAGTGTAATAACAACACTCTTTATTTTTTCTATGATACGGCTTTTCTGATCATCGATCAATTCAAAACCGGCATTTTGCAACGATGCGGAGATGTCATTTTGTTGCTGGAGTGAAAGAGTCTGTTCCGCTATTTCTACCTCACCAAGGTCTACATGTAAAACATGCAGTTGTTGTTTTTCCAGTTCACTCTTTAAAACCATTTTACAACGGTTGCAAACCATGTTTTTTATAAAGAGCTTCATTATTGAGGCATGTATTGGGTGTTTGTTATATAGCTACTATCTGTGAGGGTTTCAAGAAATGAAACAAGATCAGCTTGCTCCTGGGTAGTCATCTCGTTTGCTTTATTGAACGACTGCATCACAAAATCAGTATGCGGATTGCCATGATTTACACCTTTATTGTAGAAAGCAACAACCTGGTCTAATGTTGTAAACCTACCGTCGTGCATGTATGGTGCGGTAATGGCAATATTTCTCAACGAAGGTACTTTGAATTTTCCTGCATCATTTGTCATATGTGTGAAGTCTGCTAACCCTGAGTCTGAAACAAACAGATCTAAACCATTATTTCTAAAAGTATGATCTGTAAAAACGGCGTTACTATGGCAAGTAATACAATGTTTTGTTTGAAAGAGCATATATCCATTTGCTTGTGCTGTAGTAAACGTATCTGTGTGTAGGTAAATAACACGGTCGTACAGTGAATTAAAGGAAATAAGTGTTCTTTCAAATTGTGCTATCGCTTTTACAACAAGGGAACTATCTACTGTTTTTGTACCAAAGGCTTTGAAAAATAATTCAGGGTATGTAGTATTACTCTGCAACCGCTGTACTACCACAGGCCATGTATTCGCCATCTCTATCGGGTTTACTACAGGGTCGTGAGCCTGTCCTTCAAGAGAACTACGTCGTCCATCCCAAAAGAAGCGGTCATTCCATGCCATATTTACTATTGGCATAGCGTTTCGCTTACCAAAAGAGCCATTTGTACCTTGGCTAAACTGCCGGTAATCATCAAAAGAATTATTTTGGTTATGACACGAATTGCAGCTCATGGTCATGTCGTTGCTAAGGGTTTTATCATAAAATAATTTTCGACCCAGCACTATGCCTTCGGTTGTTAGTGGATTATCACTAGGGATAACAGGTGTACCTATATTGCTATCAACAAAAGATGGATAGTGTAATGTAGCCGGTGTTGGATTGTAAACGTCTTGCTTTGTGTTGCCATTCTTCTTGCATGAATAGACAATTAGGGATAATATTGGAATTAATAGTAGTATGTATTTTTTGTTCATGTAAATTGTCTAAGTGACCAATGTACAAATCTATCAAAATATGTATCGGATATATAAAACATTGTAAGAGCGCATAAATTTTATCTTTAATAATGTATATAATGCGTTGCAAAAAGTTACTAACAATGTTATTCACATAACCTCAATTAACTTATTGACAGTAGCCATTTTAAACGTATAATGCGGCCATAAAAACGTACATTTGCTCATCTTATTTTTATAACTTATTATGGCTGAAAACAACGAAGAACAGTTACCACAAGACCCATCTGATAATTCTAATAAAATAGTACAGATAAACATCGAAGAGCAGATGAAAACCGCCTATATCGACTATTCAATGTCGGTGATCGTAGGGCGTGCTTTACCTGATGTACGCGATGGTCTGAAACCTGTACACCGCCGTGTATTGTTCGCCATGCACGAGTTGGGAAATACATTCAATAAGCCTTATAAAAAATGCGCCCGTATAGTAGGGGAGGTATTGGGTAAATACCACCCGCATGGCGATACGTCTGTGTACGATGCTATGGTACGTATGGCACAGCCGTGGAGCATGCGTTATATGATGGTCGATGGCCAGGGTAACTATGGTTCGCAAGATGGCGATGGGCCTGCAGCAATGCGTTATACTGAAGGACGTATGCAGAAGCTGGGTGAAGCGATGATGGAAGATATTGAGAAAGAAACAGTTGATTTCTCACTCAACTTCGATGATTCGCTCGAAGAGCCTACAGTATTACCTACACGCATACCTCAGTTGCTGGTAAATGGTTCATCTGGTATAGCAGTAGGTATGGCTACCAACATGATGCCACATAATCTTACAGAGGTTATTGATGGCTGCCTTGCTTACATCGATAATAATGACATTACCATAGAGGAATTGATGAAGTTTGTAAAGGCGCCTGATTTTCCTACAGGTGGCATCATCTATGGTATTGATGGCATTCGTGCCGGTATGCATACCGGTAGGGGCAGGGTAGTGTTGCGAGGTAAGGTGAATGTAGAAACGACAAAGAATGGTAAAGAGATGATCGTTATCACGGAGGTGCCTTACCAGGTAAGCCGCGATGCGCTCGCTGAAAAAATAGGTTATCTTGTTAATAACAAGATCATTGACGGCATTACACACGTTGCCAATGAATCAAATAAAGATGGTACCCGGGTAGTTGTTGAGCTTCGTAAAGACGCAGTAGCACAGGTTATCATCAATCAACTGTATAAGTACAGTGAATTACAAACATCTTATGGTATCAATAACGTTGCGCTGGTAAACGGTCGCCCGCGTACATTGAACCTGAAAGACCTTATCTCTGAGTTTATCATCTTCCGTCACGAAGTGGTGGTGCGCCGTACGCAGTATGAACTGAAAGAAGCCCAGAAGCGCGCGCATATCTTGGAGGGCTATCTTATAGCGCTCGATCATCTTGATGCAGTAATAGCATTGATTCGCAGCTCTGCAAACCCTGAAATAGCGAAGGACGGATTGATAACTCAGTTCGGCATGTCTGATATACAGGCTAAGGCAGTACTGGAACTCCGCTTGCAGCGTCTTACAGGTATGGAGCGTGATAAGATACGCGAAGAGCATGCAGAGCTTATGAAACTGATAGCACATCTTACAGAGATACTTGGAGACCAGGGTAAACGATACGAGATCATCAAGGAAGAACTGCTGGATGTACAGAAGAAATTTGGTGATGAGCGCAAGACGGAGATACATTACATGGCCGATGAAATGCGTATTGAAGACCTTATAGAAGAGGAAGACGTTGTTATCACCGTTTCTCATCTCGGATATATCAAGCGAACATCTACCGCCGAATACCGTGCACAGCGCCGTGGCGGTCGTGGCGCTATGGCGGGCCGTACAAGGGATCAGGACTTTATAGAGCACCTGTTCGTAGCATCTACCCACCATACACTCATGTTCTTTACAGAAAAGGGCAGGTGTTTCTGGTTGAAGGTGTATGAGATACCTGAAGCGGATAAAAACGCTAAGGGACGTGCTATACAGAACATGATACAGATACCACCGGATGATAAGATACGTACCGTAATAGACGTGCCAAAACTGGATGATAAAGAGTTTGTGAGCGATCATTGTGTAGTACTTTGTACTAAGAAGGGTATCATCAAGAAGACAAGGCTCGAAGACTTTAGCCGCCCGCGCGCAAATGGTGTTAATGCAATAACTATTGAGGAAGGTGATGAGTTATTGAACGTATCACTTACTAAGAAAGGCTACTATATAATGATGGCTGTTAAATCCGGCCGTGCTATATGCTTTCCAGAAAGTAAAGTGCGCCCGACAGGCCGTGGTGCGATAGGCGTATTCGGTATAGAGCTCGATGAAAATAACGATGAGGTGGTGGGTATGCTGTGTGTCTCTAAGGAAGATATTCATAAGCAGATACTTGTTGTTTCTGAGAAAGGATTAGGTAAGCGTACGCCATTCTTAGAGCCTGCCGGCGAAGATGTAAACACAGACGAAATGTCGAACATGGTAGAGATAGCTGATGCTGATGGTAATAACCAGAAGTACCTGCTTTCTTATCGGGTTACAAATCGAGGTGGTAAAGGGGTTAAGACCATCAATATCTCTGATAAGACAGGCGGCCTTATAGGTTTCCTTGCAGTTGAGGAGAAAGATGACCTGATGATAACCTGCCAGTCGGGTGTCACTATCCGCATGAAAGTTGCCGCTATCCGCGAAGCAGGTAGAGCAACACAAGGTGTGAAACTGATAAACATCGACGAAGGCGATAAGATAGCTGCGATAGCACGTATAGAAGATCAGGAAGAAATAGAAGAAGTAACTGAAGGCATAGAAGGTGAAACCATGGAAGGCACAGTGGACAGTGAGACAGACAACGAAGGTGAAACCCCTGAAGTGCAGGAATAACTGTTGTTGAAAATATATTGTTCATACAATTATCAAAAAATGAAAAAGAGTATTTTAATGATTGCCTGCGTGGCTCTTGGTACAACTTCGTTTGCGCAAAAACAGAACATACAGTCTGCCTCGAATGAGTACAATGAAAAGGATTATGTAAAAGCTAAAGAATACATTGATAAGGCTATTGCAGACCCTTCCACAGACAAGAACCCAAAGGCCTGGTTTATACGTGGTAACATCATTATGGCAATGATGCAGGACCCGAACAACAAAGATGCTACGCTTTATCGTGAAGCTGCAACCTCTTTCATAAAGGCCGATGAATACAAGCTGGATTATGACAAAGAGATCTTATCGGTTAATATGATGGCCTGCGCGTTCCGTTATTATAACGACGGTGTGAATGCCTACAACGAGAAGAAGTTGAAGGAGTCTGCTGAATACATGAGTGAGGTTATTAAGATCCACGATATAGACGGCGGCACCAGGTACAGTGTCAAGAATGCGCCGGAACAATATAAGGGCACATATGGCCAATTTGATACAGTAGCTGCTGAGTCAAAGCTTGTAAAAGCTAATTGTGCTTATTATTCTGCTAATTATGATGAGGCAATTTCTCAGTTCATTGAGGTAAAAAGTAACCCGATTACCCGTAAATCGTCTGTTTATTCCAGCCTCATAGATGCTTATGATAAAAAAGGAAAGAATGCAGAGATGTTAGCTACTATTGATGAGGCACGTAAAGCATTTCCGGATGATCAGACGATCCATAACGCGGAGATCAACTACTACATTAAGAGCGGTAAGCAGGAAGATCTGTTGAAAAAGCTTGAAGATGCTGTAGCTAAAGACCCGAACAATGCTGAGTTCTTGTATGATCTCGCTACTACTTATGATGGAATGGCTAATCCTAAGGATGGCAAAAGGCCGGCCAACGCGGTAGATCTGGTGAAGAAAGCAGATGACGCTTATTCACGTGCACTGAAAATAGCACCTGATAATGCTGCATATAATTATAACTATGGCGCAATGTTCTTCAACGCAGCTATTGATTATAATGAGCAAATCGCTAATACACAAGATCAGAAGAAGTATGAAGAATTAAAGGGTAAGCGCGACATGCTTTTTAATAAAGCATTGCCAAACCTTGAGAAAGCGTACACAGTGCTCTCTGCCAATGTAAGCAATTTGCATGGCGAAGATGCGGTAACATACAGATCTACGCTCTTTGCGCTGAAACAAGTATACGCTGTACAGGGTAAAATGGATAAGGCTGATGATATGAAAAAACAAATAGACTCATTCAAATAGTTTTCAATAATGTACTTTTTGCAACGGGCGCACTACTTAATAGTGCGCCCGTTGTTTTTATAGAAACGATAAAACGTTTTTAATTTCTTAATTTTACCCCGACTACATTAACTGTGTTATCGCCTTTACGTAGGTAAGGGAGGAAAGTCCGGACAACGCAGAGCAGCACACCACCTAACGGGTGGGGTCCTTAAGAGGATACAGAGAGTGCCACAGAAAATGACCGCCATTGCAGCAATGCACGGGTAAGGGTGAAAACGTAGTGTAAGAGACTACGATGTATATTGGTAACAATAAACAGGGGTAAACCTTGTGTGTTGAAATGCTGAATAAGCGTGCGCTCGAGGACGGCTCGTCCGATGTACGTGGGTTGGCAGAAAGAGGTGGCGCGTGAGCGGCATCCCAGATAAATGATAACGGCCTTGCTTGCAGGGTACAGAATCCGGCTTATAGGTTAATGTAGTTTCTTTTCCTTTAAGACAACAGCTTCTCCAGTTTCAGAAAGCCATCTGATGGAGTAAGCCCTTCCCATAACATACGATACACGAATGTAGCTATAGGAATGTCTATAGAAAATGTCTTTGAGATGTGTTGCATGCCTCTTGCTGCGTAGTATCCTTCCGCCACCATCTTCATTTCCAGTATGGCAGCCTTCACTGAATAACCCTTGCCTATCATTGTGCCGAATGTACGGTTACGGCTGTGCAAAGAATAGCAGGTAACTAATAAGTCGCCTAAATATGCACTGGTATGAAAATCTGGGTGTTCATTTGATGGGTGTACTTTCTCGAAATGGCTGTTCAGATAATGGTACATTTCGCGGTAGCAATTAGTAATGTACACACTCAGGAAGTTATCACCATAATCTAATGCCCGTGCAATACCTGCGCCTATAGCGTAGATATTTTTAAGTACTGCCGCAAACTGTGCGCCCCAGATATCGTGATTGGTAGTTGTATTAATGTAAGTATTATTGAAAGCCCTTGCCACACCGCAGGTCAGTGTATCATCGAGGCCGGAGAATGTAAGGTATGACAAGCGCTCATCTGCGACCTCTTCTGCATGACAGGGACCGGTAATAGATACGTATTTTTCAAGGGGATAACCAAGCTTATCTACAAGGTAATCATTGAGCAACAGGTTGCTATCGGGCAGTATACCTTTGATCGCTGATACAATATTTTTTTGCTGTAATACTTTTTTATCTACCTGCTCTATAACATCCTGTGCATAGGCCGATGGTACGGATACGATAATGGTGTCGCACTTGTCTAAAACTTCATTAAGATCTTTGGTAGGATGTATCGTTTCAGGCATAAAGCGCACAGACGTAAGATAGTGCGGGTTATGCTGCCTGCTGTTAAGATAAGATATTGCCTCTTCATTTCTTACCCACCATTGTATTGTATGGCCATTATCTGTAAGTATTTTGGCGAGGGCTGTGCCCCAACTGCCATTACCTATAATACCAATCTGTCCTAATGATTTTCCGCTCAAAGTTGTATGATTAGTAATAAAGATTATTCTTTTGTCTTCGCTTCAAAGAGTTTATCCTTCGCCACTATAGTAACTTTCGACTTATCAGAAAGCAGGCGTGCAATAGCTCCGTAAGGCGCTATTACCACTTGATCTCCTTCTTTAAGGCCATCTGTTATCTGTATATACTGGTTGTCCTGCAGCCCCGTTTTTACGTCGCGTATCGCCACCGTTTTTGTGGTAGCGTTGTAAACAAATACTATCTGTCGTATGCTGGTCGCGTCTGATGATGCGGTCATTTTTGTCTTTATGCTATCGGGCCAGTCTCTTGTGGTAACAGCATTTACCGGCACAGAAAGTATATCTGCTTGCCTGTTGGTCTGTATCTCTACAGATGACGACATCCCCGGTTTGAATGGAAATTTTCCCTTAGGTAGTTGGGCAAGAAGATCGGAATAGCTTTCTGGTAGTATAAGTATATGTACCGTATAGTTCGTTACCTGGTCGGTGCTGGTGGTTTGTGTAGTGCCTGATTTGCTGCTGCTTACACCCACTTTCGATACGATACCTTTAAACTTACGGTTGCGATAAGCGTCAGCATCTATAATAGTAGTGTCGCCAATCTTCACTTTCGATATGTCTGTTTCGCTTACGTCCACGCGCACTTCTATGCGGCTCATGTCGGCAATGGTCAGCATGTCCGTACCTGCCATCTGTGCTGTACCTACAACGCGTTCGCCCTTCTTTACATTCAACTCCGATATAATGCCGGCAGTAGGTGCTGTGATGGTTGTCTTAAGTAAATTCTCTTGCGCCTGTGATAATCCGGCTTGTGCACCTTGCACACCAAACATGCCACCCGATGTAGTTGCTTTGGCAGCATCCAGCGTTGCTTTCGCTGATTTAAAAGAAGCATCAGATTGCTCAAACTCAAGTTGTGATATTACCTTCTGGTCATACAGTTTCTTATTACGGTTGTAAGTAGCCAGGGCAAGGTCATATTGAGATTGTGCTTGTGCTACCATTTCCTTAGTATTTGTTGCAGACGCACGCGACTGCTGCACCGATGCTTCGGCCTGGTTTACCTGTGAGTTATAGATAGCGGGGTTTATTTTTACCAGCACATCGCCCTTGTGTACGCTGTCGCCTTCCTGTATACGCAGGTCAGTTATCTCACCGCTTACCTCGGGTGCTATCTTTACCTCCGTTTCGGGGTATATCTTACCGCTGGCGCTTACCGTTTCGGTAATAGTATGCTTTGCTGCTTTTTCTACCGCCACCTTTGTACCATCATCGCCTGTTGATTTAGCAATGATAATAATAATGATAAGGAACAGCACACAGCCAATAATGATCCACCAAAGTGTTTTTTTCTTCATAACCGAAGGCAAATTAATAGTGTAAATGTATTATTTTACTTCGCTTCCTGCATCTGCAGTTTCTAACGGCGATACGAATATAAGCTTGCCATCCGCATTTTGCGCCATAAGTATCATTCCCTGGCTCTCAATACCACGCATTTTACGCGGTGCAAGGTTTGCTACAACAGTTACTTGCTTGCCCACAATATCTTCCGGCTTAAAATGCATTGCTATGCCCGATACCACTGTTCTTTTCTCCGTGCCCATATCCAGTTCCAGCTTCAATAATTTATCAGCCTTCTCCACCTTTTCTGCGCTGATGATTGTTCCCACACGCAGGTCCATCTTCGCAAAATCTTCATAAGTTATCTCTTCTTTTGCTTCAGCTACAGCAACAGGTGCTTCCTCTTTCTTAGGCTCAGTTGTATTATTCGTCATAGCAGCGGTTGCCTGGTTTAGGTTTGCCCTTAATTTCTCTACCTGTGCCGCTACCTCAGTGTCATCTATTTTTCTGAATAAAAGCTCAGGTGCACGCAATGGATAGCCTACGTTAAGTAAGTTCATCTTACCGGCGTTCTCCCATTCCAGCATACGGTCTACAACCTTCATCATGCCGCACAATTTCTTGGCAGTGAATGGCAGGAACGGATTGCTTAGTATGGCAAGGTTCGCGGTAAGCTGCAGGCATATATGCAGGCAGTTATCTATCTTCTTTTGATTTTCCTGTTGTAGTTCAGGTGTCTTTGCAAGGCTCCACGGTGCGTTATCCTGCAGGTATTTATTTCCTTTACGAGCAAGGTCTATTACCTCATAAAGCCCATCTCTAAATTTGTAGCCTTCAAGACAGTTTTCAACTCTTACTTTTGAATTTTTAATTTCTTCTATCAGTGCCTTGTCCGTGTCAGTAAGTATATCTTCATGCAGCTTTGGCACTTTGCCGTTGCATAACTTATGCATCAGCACAAATGCGCGGTTTATAAAATTGCCGAAGATGGATACAAGCTCATTGTTTGTTCTGTCCTGGAAATCTTTCCACGTAAAGTCGTTATCCTTTGTTTCGGGCGCATTGGCGCAAAGTACATAGCGCAACACATCCTGCTGTTCGGGAAAGTCTTGTATGTATTCATTTACCCACACAGCCCAGTTGCGCGATGTAGATACTTTCTCACCTTCTATATTCAGGAATTCATTCGCAGGTACATTATCCGGCAGTACGAAACCTCCATGCGCCTTCAGCATAGCAGGGAAGATGATACAGTGAAACACAATATTATCCTTGCCAATGAAGTGCACCAGCTTCGTATCTTCCTTACACCAATAGTCTGCCCATTGGTTGGTAAGCTCCTTAGTAGCGCTTATGTAACCAATAGGCGCATCAAACCATACATATA